>Ga0115012_10000145_pt1 | contig 40471 bp, 39 predicted proteins | sample TroAtlMetagenome_FD_88706 | JGI IMG/M metagenome (GOLD analysis project Ga0115012, IMG submission 88706) | Marine eukaryotic phytoplankton communities from Atlantic Ocean - Tropical Atlantic ANT10 Metagenome | ecosystem: Environmental > Aquatic > Marine > Oceanic | place: Tropical Atlantic... | reverse complement strand
GGTCAGTGTACGCCTTGCCGAGAAGGCACAGGCTGGCTTGTTCGCTTACTTGAGCGTATTAAATCAGGACAAGCAGAAAAAACCGATATTGAAAAGCTGGTGAATGTAGCAGACAGCATCGAAGGGCGTACCATCTGTGCGCTTGGCGAAGCCGCTGCATGGCCGGTGCAGAGTTTTGTAAAACACTTTTACTCTGAATTCGAATATTTTGTTAAGCATAAACATTCTAGCGTGGCGGTGTAAATCATGGCGACCATTGAGATTGACGGTAAATCATTTGACGTAGAAAACGGAAAAATGATCATTGAAGTAGCAGATGACGCAGGGATACCTATCCCTCGATTTTGCTATCATAAAAAATTATCTGTGGCGGCCAACTGCAGAATGTGTCTGGTTGAAGTTGCCAACTCGAAGAAAACGCTGCCGGCGTGTGCAACACCGATTACCGATGGCATGAAAGTCTTTACCAAATCGGAAGCGGCTAAGCGCTCGCAAGAAGCCGTGATGGAATTCTTGCTTATCAATCACCCCTTGGATTGTCCTATATGCGATCAAGGTGGAGAGTGTGAGCTCCAGGATGTATCTTTGGGTTATGGTCAAGATTACTCAGAGTATGCCGAGCCTAAGCGTGTGGTCAAAGACGATGATTTGGGCAGCTTGGTCGCAACAGAAATGACGCGCTGTATTCAGTGCACGCGTTGTGTTCGTTTCGGCGAAGAAGTCGCGGGCATTCAGGAGCTTGGCGGCATGGGGCGCGGTGAGCATATGCAAATCAGCACCTATGTTGAGCAAAGCTTGGTCTCTGAAGTGTCGGCGAATATTATAGACTTATGCCCTGTCGGTGCACTAACGTCTAAGCCATTTCAATTTCAGGCGCGTGCTTGGGAAATGATGAGTGTACCAAGCATTGCCACACATGATTGCCTAGGTTCCCATACGCATACTCATGTGCGTCGTGACGAATTGATGCGTGTGGTACCGAGAGAAAACGAGAAGCTTAACGAAACTTGGATTTCAGATAGAGACCGTTTTGCCTATTTGGGTATGAATGACGAGCAAAAACGTGCCACTGAACCCATGATTAAGCGTGATGGTCAGTGGGAAGTGGTCGACTGGCAAACCGCACTTACTTTTGCGGCAGAAGGTTTGAGCCGAGTGATTGAAAACCATGGGCCTGAGTCCTGTGCGGCCCTTTCACACCCACAGTCTTCCGTTGAAGTTCAGTTCTTATTGCAAAAACTGATGCGCAGTCTAGGTGTTGCAAATCTCGACCACCGCTTGCAAGAACTGGATACGCGCGATGACGCACTACAACCTTTGATGCCTGAAAGCAGCCTGCCATATCATGAGCTTGAAACTCAAGAAAGCATCTTCTTATGTGGCAGCAATCTATTAAGAGAAGTGCCACTTGCAGGGGTACGTGTGCGAAAGGCCGTTCATGCAGGTGCCGAACTTTATACCATGAACCCTGCGGACTATGACTTAAAAACACCTGTGACTGATGCGCACGTGATGAGCCCAAATGAGATGCCACTGCAACTTGCGACGTTGCTTGCAGCGCTTAACGATAAAGCAACTGATGCTTCTCTACCTGATGAGCTCCGACCACTGGTTGCCCTGCATAAGCCAAGCAAAGCCATCACCAAGCTTGCTCAGGCATTGAAAAAGCCTAAAGCCGCTATTGTGACTGGTGCTCTGTTTGAAAATCATCCTGAAGCAGCGCTTTTGAGAACCCTGACTGCCTGGATTTGTAAACTAAGTGGTGCACGTCACTTAAGACTTACTCATAGTGCAAACACAGCAGGTTCCTGGCTTGCAGGCATGGTGCCACACCGTTTGCCTTATGGTAAAGAAGCAGAACACAAAGGCTTAAGCACACAAGAAGCCATCCATGCCAAGCTTAAAGCGTACATGCTGTTGGGTCTGGATCCGATTTTTGATATCGCAAACCCCACAGAGGCTCGCAAAGCGATGCTTGCAGCAGAGTTTGTCGTTGCCGTAAGCGCTTACGACACTGAGTCTTTGCTCGAGTGTGCGGATGTGATTTTACCTATGGCTTTGCCTCCTGAAACTTCAGGCACCTACATCAATGTCGATAGGACCTGGCAAACAGTAACAGGGGCGGTGCCTCCAAAAGGTGAAGCTCGCCCCGCTTGGAAAATCTTACGCGTGCTTGGGAATATCTTGCACTGCGAAGGCTTTGATTATACCTCGAGTAAGGATATTTTAGACCAGATAGAGTCTGAGCTTGCCTTGGTCGATAAAGTTTCTTCAGACTACTTTTACCCAGAAGCCATTCCAGTTGCAAAAGATGAGCTTACACGGGTTGGCCACTGGCCTCTTTACGCGGTTGATCCTATGGTCAGGCATGCAGATGCACTTCAGCATGCGGGCTCTGCGGATGAAGCGTGCATTGCCGTGCACCCAGAGACAGCGGATGCATATAAGCTGGGTGAAGCTGCAACTGTATCTCAGGGCGATATTGAGATAAGATTGCCGCTCGTTAAAGATACACGCATTGCCAAAGGTGTTGTTTTTGTACCAAGCGCAATGCCCGAGACGGTTGACTTAGGCGAAGCCTTTGCGGCCATTACTATTAAGCGTTAAGTTAGGATAAACCATGTTACGGGACATTAGCCTACTTTTGTGGATCATTATTAAGATCTTAGTAATCGTTCTACCATTATTGATTGCGGTTGCGTATTTAACGTTTGCTGAGCGCAAAGTCATTGGCTTTATCCAACTTAGGGTTGGACCTAACCGTGTTGGCTATCGGGGGCTATTGCAGCCTTTTGCCGACTTAATGAAGCTGATTCAAAAAGAATTGGTAATCCCAACACGCTCAAACAACTTCTTATTTGTAATGGCGCCTTTGTTCACGCTTGGTCCAGCACTTGCTGGTTGGGCTGTGGTGCCGTTTTCAGAGGGAATGGTGTTGGCAAACATCAATGCTGGCGTACTTTTCTTGTTTGCATTAAGCTCGCTTGCGGTTTACGGCATATTGATATCTGGCTGGGCCTCAAACTCTAAGTATGCGCTCTTAGGTGCGCTTAGAAGTGCGGCGCAGACCGTATCGTATGAGATTGCCATGGGGTTTGCATTGGTGGGTGTATTGCTTGCAGCCAACAGCATGAATATCAGTGATATCGTGCTTGCACAAAAGGGTGGGATTCACCATTGGTTATGCGTGCCTCTATTGCCATTGTTTATGGTCTTTTGGATTGCAGGCATCGCCGAGACCAATCGTGCGCCATTTGACTTGGCTGAAGGGGAGTCTGAGATTGTCGCAGGGTTTCATGTAGAATACGGTGCGCTTGGTTTTGCTCTATTTTTCTTAGCTGAATATGCCAGTATGGTATTGATTGCTGCGATGTTGGCATTGTTCTTTTTGGGCGGCTGGTTGTCACCATTTGAGGGCTGTCAAAGATTAAATGATATCTTTTTCTTTGTACCAGGCTTTGTTTGGTTTGCACTTAAGGTCGCTTTCTTTTTGTTTGTTTACTTGTGGATAAGGGCAACATTTCCTAGGTATCGTTACGACCAGTTGATGCGGCTAGGTTGGAAGGTTCTGATTCCTGTAACCATTGTTTGGGTTGTCGTAACCGGTGGTATGGTTGTGGCACATATTGGCCCATGGTTCTCATAAGGTCTTAGGGAATGCACATGAAAAAAATATACCGATACATAAAACATTACATTAAAAGTTTCTTGTTGTTAGAGCTTTTTAAAGGTCTTGCTGTAACAGGACGCGCTTTTTTTAAGAAAAAAATTACTGTTCAGTTCCCTGAGGAGACAACGCCAGTATCTCCTCGATTTCGCGGTTTATTGGCACTAAGAAGATACCCCAATGGTGAAGAGCGCTGCATTGCTTGTAAGCTATGCGAAGCCGTGTGCCCGGCGCTTGCCATTACCATTGAGTCGGAGCCACGGGATGACGGTAGCCGTCGTACCACACGCTACGATATTGACATGTTTAAGTGTATTAACTGCGGCTTATGCGAAGAGTCTTGCCCAGTTGATTCTATCGTGGTTACGCCCATCCACCACTACCATGTGGAAGAGCGTGGTGAAAATATCATGACCAAAGAAAAGCTGCTCGCAGTCGGCGACTTAATGGAAGAGCGCCTGGCTGAAGACAGAGCTGTTGATGAAAAATACCGCTAATGGGGTTTAATCATGCATGAAGGTTTAATGAACGTTATATTTTACGTATTCGCGAGTATTACCGTACTGGCGGCTTTTTTTGCAGTGGTGCAAAAAAACCCAGTGAGGGGCGTACTGTTTTTAGTATTGGCATTTTTTGGTAGTGCAGGGCTATGGTTGCTTGCTCGAGCTGAGTTTCTTTCTTTGATCTTGGTTTTGGTCTATGTCGGTGCTGTGATGACACTGTTTTTGTTTGTCGTCATGATGCTAAATATTGACACAGAAGTTCGCGCCTCAAGTTTGAAGCGCCTCCCCGTTTTGGTTTTAGGTGCCGCTGTTTTCGTTGGTATATTGCTGCGAGCTTTGCCAGCTGATACCGAAGCACTAGGTATGGCTGCGACCGTACAGGCCGATACCGCCAGCATGTCGAATACAGCTGCTGTAGGTATGGTGTTGTTTCAAGATGATATCTTGGCTTTCGAAATGGCAGCCGCCATTTTGCTGGTGGCTATTATCGGCGCGATTACGCTTATCCATAGAAGCCCCAAAAAGATGAGCAAGAAACAAGATATCGTTGAGCAAATTATGACGCGTCCAGAAGGGCGTGTGAAGCTTGTAAGTATGAAGGCAAGTAAGTTAGAGAGAGAACGCGCATGATTTCCGTAACACACTATTTAGTTTTAGGCGCAATTTTGTTTGGCATTAGCCTCTTAGGCATGGTGCTCAACCGTCGACACGTGATTACATTTCTCATTTGTATTGAGTTAATGTTGCTCGCTGTGAATACCAACTTTGTTGCTTTCTCATCTTCGTTTAAACATCACTTGGGTGATGCTTTTGTCTTCTTTATCTTAACCGTAGCCGCTGCTGAAGCTGCTATTGGTCTTGCCATTGTATTACTTGTGTATCGTCATCGTGGCAGCATTGCAGTTGATGATATCAATCATTTAAAAGGATAGCCTTGTGAGCATGTTACAAATCAGTTGGTTAAGTGTTCTTGCCCCTTTGCTTGGTGCTATTGTCGCAGGTTTAGGTGGTAAAGTGATTGGTCGTCGTGGTGCCCATACTGTGACGATAGTTGGCGTATTTGTTTCTTTTATCGCTGCAGTGATGGTGGCGTCACATATTTTGCCAAGTGGTGAAGCACTGAATGTGAATGCCTATACCTGGGCCGATGCGCCAGCTCCTTTTGATTTTGTGTTTCATATTGGTGTCTTAATAGATCCATTAAGCACCGTCATGATGGTTATCGTTAGCTTTGTGTCTCTACTGGTGCATATCTACAGTATTGGCTATATGGCAGAGGATAAAGGCTACCAGCGTTTTTTCAGCTATATCTCGCTGTTTACCTTCATGATGATGATGCTTGTAACCGCCAATGGCTTTTTACAACTCTTTTTCGGTTGGGAAGGGGTCGGCCTTGTGTCTTATCTGCTGATTGGGTTTTGGTTTCATAAAGAATCTGCTCTACAAGGCAGTTTAAAAGCTTTCTTGGTGAATCGCGTTGGTGACTTCGGCTTTATACTAGGCATTGCCTTACTTATGATTTATACAGGCAGCCTTGACTACGCAACCGTGTTCAGTAAAGCAAGTAGCCTTGCCTCACAGACCATCACATTATGGGGTAGCCAAGAGCTCTCGTTGATGACGGTCATTTGCTTGTTGCTTTTTGTTGGTGCTATGGGTAAATCTGCTCAAGTGCCACTTCATGTTTGGCTGCCTGAGTCGATGGAAGGCCCAACACCTATTTCGGCACTGATTCACGCGGCAACCATGGTTACAGCTGGTGTGTTTATGGTCGCTCGTATTTCACCCTTGATTGAGCTCTCTGAAACAGCTTTAAGCTTTGTTTTAGTGATAGGTGCAACCGGTGCACTCTTTACAGGCTTGCTCGCCATCGTCATGAATGACATCAAGCGTGTTGTTGCCTACTCTACACTCTCTCAGCTTGGCTATATGATGGTTGCCATGGGTGCCTCGGCCTTCAGTGCAGGGATGTTCCACTTGCTGACACATGCCTGCTTTAAGGCGCTGTTATTCTTAGCGGCAGGTTCGGTCATCATTGGCATGCATCATGAGCAAGACATGCGTAAAATGGGTGGGCTCATGAAAAAAATGCCTATCACGTATATTACTTTCTTGATTGGTAGTTTGGCGTTGTGTGCGTTACCGCCATTCGCAGGTTTTTACTCTAAAGACACGATTATTGAAGCTGCGAAGCTATCCAATATTGCAGGTAGCCAGTATGCCTATGTATGTGTCGCGGTCGGCGCAATGGTTACCGCCATCTACTCTTTTAGAGCATTCTTTATGACTTTCCATGGCAAGCCTCGTATGTCGAAAAAAGCTTACGACCATGTGCACGAGTCGCCATGGGTGGTTTGGTTGCCTTTGGTATTACTGGCCATACCTTCTGTCATGATTGGTTACATGCTTTTTGAGCCTATGTTGTTTGATAACCCAACCTTACTGGGTCCATCACTGACTGTACTGCCTAAGTATGATGTGATTAAAGCACTTGCACATGAAGGCCATACTTCACCGCTGCATGCCATGATGCACGCGCCGCACTCTATGGTTTTTTGGTTGACTTGTTTTGGCATCTTCGTGGCATGGTTGTTTTATATGGCACTGCCGAGCATGCCTGAAACACTGGCAAAACGATTTAAGCTTATCTACCGTATTTTAATGGAGAAGTATGGCTTTGATAGCTTCAACGACGTTGTCTTTGTTCGCGGCGGTAAGGCATTGGGGCGTTTTTTCTATCGATTTGGTGATACGGCTATCATTGATGGTTTCTTTGTGAATGGTACAGGCCGGTTTGTGAGGTGGTTCTCACAAAAGGCGCGTGTATTACAAAGTGGCTATGTCTACCACTACATGGCGGTCATGGGCTTGGGATTATTTGTACTGTTGGTTTGGCTGTTGTTAGGCTAAGCGATTATACCGGGGGATAACATGCAGCATTTGCTGAGTTTCTTAATTTGGTTTCCTATCATCGCAGGTGTGATGATTTTTACCTTTGGTCGAGATGCGCACCCAAATCGCGTACGTCTTGTTAGTCTTGTTGCTGTATTGGTAAGCCTGGGCTTTTGTGTGCCTTTGTTTTCCGGTTTTGATGCAGCCATGCAAACCATGCAGTTTGTCGAAAGCCATCCTTGGGTACCAAGCTTAGGGCTAACCTATCATCTAGGCATCGATGGTTTATCCTTATTGTTGATTGTGCTCAGCATTTTCACAAATCTCATTGTCATGCTGGCAACATGGGAGAGCATACAAAAGAAAGTGCCTCAGTATTTAGCGGCCTTTTTGATCATGCAAGGTTTGTTGGTGGGTGTGTTTGCAAGTCTAGATGTCATTTTGTTCTACATCTTTTGGGAAGCAACGTTGATACCTATGTACCTTATTATTGGGGTATGGGGCTCTGATAACCGCGTTTATGCCGCCATTAAGTTCTTTCTGTATACCTTTTTGGGCTCAGTACTGATGCTTGCCGCGTTTTTATATATGGGCTTTGAGGCTAAATCGTTTGGCCTTGATGCTGTCTATGCGCTCAAGCTTAGTATGACTGCACAGTCGCTGATTTTTGTCGCCTTCTTCTTTGGGTTTGCGATAAAAATACCCATGTTCCCAGTACATACTTGGTTACCTGATGCGCATACAGAGGCGCCTGCAGGTGGTTCAATTGTACTTGCAGCTATTTTATTAAAGCTTGGTGCTTACGGCTTCCTCCGTTATGCACTACCTATTGTGCCTGATGCTGCTGCACATTTTGCGCCAGTGATTATTGTCTTGTCCCTGATTGCCGTGGTGTACGTTGGTCTGGTTGCTATCATCCAGCAAGATATGAAACGCCTGATTGCTTATTCTTCTATTTCACACATGGGTTTTGTGACACTTGGTTGTTTTGTGTTTTACATGATGGCTGCTAAAGGCCATATGCAAGCGGCAGCTTTAGTCATGGAAGGGGCCATTGTGATCATGATTTCACATGCCTTTGTTTCCAGTGCTATGTTTGCTGGGGTGGGTTTTATATATGACCGTATGCACACCAGACAAATTCAGGACTTTGGCGGCATCGTCAATACCATGCCTATTTTTGCTTCTTTCTTTATGCTTTTCGCCATGGCCAATGCGGGCTTGCCGGGCACCTCAGGTTTTGTGGGTGAGTTTATGGTGATTATGGGCAGTATGAAAGCGGGCTTCTGGATAACCTTCTGGGCAGCAACGACATTGATTATCGGAGCTACTTATACACTTTGGATGTACAAGCGCGTTATTTTTGGCCCTGTCGAAAACAAAGCTGTGAATGGCCTCAAAGATTTATCTTGCTACGAGTTAAGTGCTTATGTACTACTGGCAGGCATGGTGATTGCGATGGGTGTTTATCCTAAGCCTGTACTTGACTGTGTACATCAATCTGTACAGACCACGCTCAACAAAGCTGAAGCTTCAAAACTGAAAGGTTAAAAAGGTTAAAAAGGTTAAAGATGAATACTGAATTACTTGCAAACATCCAATTCGCACTGCCTGAGATGATCATTCTATTGGGGGCCGTACTTGCACTTTTAGGGGATGTCTTTTTCCCAAGAAGAGGGGCAATGCTTGGCTTCTCTATTGCGATGATTGCCTTGTTTGCCTCAATCGCCGAGAGCGTATGTTTCATGAGTGCGCCTAAAACCATACTGTTTTCAGGTGCTTTCATCAGCGATCCTATGTCTTGCATGATGAGGGCCTTTATAGCGCTCACCGTTGCAATATGCCTGTTTTACAGTTCTGACTATATCGAGGACCGTGGTATTTCAGCGGGTGATAATGTCGTGCTCGCTTTGCTCTCAACCTTGGGCATGATGATACTTGTTTCAGCTCATACATTGCTTACGCTGTATTTGGGGCTTGAGTTGATGTCGTTACCGCTCTATGTGCTTACAGCAATCAGACGAACAGAGACAGAAGGTGCGGAAGCCGCTTTAAAGTATTTTGTGATGGGTGCGCTTGCCTCTGGCATGTTGTTATATGGTATGTCGCTCATATTTGGTGCAACAGGTGCATTAAGCTTTGACGCGATAAGCGAAGCACTAACAGGCCCTGCTATGACCACCCATAAAGGGCTCTTTATATTTGGCCTGGTCTTCATGGCATCGGGTATCAGCTTCAAGCTTGCTTTAGTACCCTTTCACTCTTGGGCACCAGATGTGTATGAAGGCGCACCGACTTCTTCTACACTTTTTATTAGTGTGGCCCCAAAGATTGCAGCGCTTGGTATGGCTATTCGCTTTTTCAGTTTAAGCTGGGGCGAACTTGCCGCGTCATCGCAACAGATTCTATTGGTACTTGCACTCTTATCTACAGGCCTTGGTAATGTACTTGCCATCATTCAAACCAATATCAAGCGTCTTTTCGCCTATTCAGCAATTTCGCATGCGGGTTATGCTTTTTTTGGTTTGCTTGCAATGACCCCTGAGGGCTACAGTGCCGCTTTATATTATATTTTAGTGTATGCACTCATGAGCTCAGCAGGCCTGGGGCTTATTGTCCTGCTTTCAAGAGATGGCGCTGAGATTACACTTATCAAGGACTTAAAGGGATTGAATTCAAGGAATCCATGGCTTGCCTTTATGATGCTCTTGGTTTTATTTTCTATGGCCGGTGTGCCACCTTTGGTGGGCTTCTTAACCAAGTTCCTTGTGCTCAAGGCGTTGGTTGATGTTGGTCTTACTTGGGTTGCCGTGCTTGGCTTACTGTTTGCTGTGGTGGGTGCATTCTATTATCTACGCGTTGTAAAAGTCATGTATTTTGATGAGGCCGATGAGAAGACCAAACTGGCCTTGCCGATGTCTACGATGCTTATCTATTCAGCGCATGGTTTAGCGCTGCTGTACTTAGGGTTATTCCCAAGCGCGCTGATTGCACTCTGCCTTAAAGCATTTGCTTGAATTCATATTTGCCCCTAGACTGTAAGTAAACCAGGAGGGGCAAATCATGACAGCAGAAAGCTATTTATCAAAGCAATTACAAAAATTCAGTATTGTTGATATTTCACTTGTTAAGCTTGTATATTTCGTTTTTGGCTTATTCATCTTTTCACTCTATCCGAGAGTTTCGCTTATTGACTGGTGGTTTTACTTTATCTTATTTTTGGTCTGTGCCATTCCACTAGAAGTTCATTTGTTTTCACAAAAGGGCAGTCTCATAGAAAAAGCACAGGCATATTTAAAAACCAACAACCCATCCAATCAAGTCTTACTGTTTTTATCTACTTTCTTTTTCGCCTTTATGTTGGGTACGTTAATGCCCTTTTTAGTTGCAGGGCCTTGGTGGCTATATCTTATTATCATGGTGGCAGCAGCCATTATGCCATTGCGCAAGTCTTGGTTTTGGTAATTCACATTTATGTGCTTATTTGATACAATTGCCTTGGGTTTTATTAGTTAGGTAAATGTATGGTCGCTTTGTTTGGTCGCAAAGATCCTGATTTTGATCTTACTGCCGGTATCATCGAGTTGGTGCTTGGTGTGATAACGGCCCCAGTTTCTTTTGTGCATATAGGCACACCATTAGGCCTCGTCTTTGGGGTTTTAGGGGTGTGTTTATTGGCTCTAGGCACAATTGATACCTATGAAGGTGGAAAAGCGCTTGCATCTCTGAGATAACCTTCGTATAATTACCCACCTGTTGATGCGGGGTGGAGCAGCCTGGTAGCTCGTCGGGCTCATAACCCGAAGGTCGTAGGTTCAAATCCTGCCCCCGCTACCAATATTTAGGAAACCCCATTTATGGGGTTTTTTATTACCTTATGATTTTGGGTCGCAAGGTGTATACATATGATTCGAGACGAAATTGAACGACTGCTGCGGCCAAGCATAGAAGCCCTTGGGCTAATATGGTGGGGCCTAGAATTCCACAAGCAAGGCCGTGGCTATTTGCTACGTATCTTTATAGATAAACCGGACGGTATTTTACTGGATGACTGTGAGGCCGTTTCACGTCAGGTTGGTGCTTTGCTCGATGTTGAAGATCCTATTCCTGGAAAGTATCAACTCGAGGTTTCATCACCAGGTGAACCTCGACCTCTGTTTTACCCAGAGCAATATGCTCACTACATCGGTAAAGAAGTCCAGATACGAATTAGCCAGGCACAGGATGGACAAAGAAATTTTACGGGTATGATTAAATCTGTAGAGGAAGACACCCTCATTTTAGCTGAAGGGGACACTGAGCAACCCTTTTATTTTTCCAATATTACGAAAGCACACTTGACTGTTGAGCGAGGCGAAGCATGAGCAAAGAATTGTTGTTGGTAGCCGAAGCGTTATCTAACGAGAAAGGCGTCCCTAAAGAAACTGTGATAGAAGCCATTCAAGCAGGGCTTGAATCCGCCACCCGAAAACTCAGTGGTGTCGATATGGGCATTCGTGTCAAGCTTGATTCCCGCACTGGTGAGTATGAAACCTTCCGCTTTTGGGATGTGGTTGAAGAAGAGGAGCTGTTATACCCTGAGCGTGAGCTTACCGTCGAGCAAGCTCGTGAGCGAGCACCAGACATTGAGCTTGGCGGGCGCATTGAAGAAGTGATGCCTTCGATTGAGTTTGGACGTATCGCTGCACAAAGTGCAAGACAAGCCATTTCACAAAAAATGCGTGAAGCTGAGCGTAAGCTTGTTGAAGATCAGTTTAAAGAAAAACTGGGCCAGCTGGTTTATGGCACAGTGAAAAAGGTCACGCGTGAACATGTGATTATTGATCTTGGTGGCAAAGCCGAAGCCTTCTTGGCCAGAAATGAAATGTTGCCTCAAGAAATGTTCAGAGCCAATGACCGTGTGCGCGCTTATTTATACGATATTTCTACCGAGGCTCGAGGGCCTCAGTTGTTGGTGAGTCGTACTCGTGATGAGATGCTGGTTGAATTGTTTACCATTGAAGTACCAGAAATTGGTGAAAATGTTATTGAAATTAAAGCTGCTGCACGTGAACCTGGCAGCCGCGCCAAAATTGCAGTTAAAACCAATGATGGGCGTATTGACCCTGTTGGTGCTTGCGTGGGCATGCGTGGTGCGCGTGTTCAGGCCGTATCCGGTGAGCTTGCTGGTGAGCGCGTAGATATCATTCTTTGGGATGATAACCCAGCTCAGCTCGTGATTAACGCGATGGCGCCTGCTGAAGTGCTCTCTATTGTTGTTGATGAAGATACCCATACGATGGATCTCGCTGTACATGAGGCTCATTTATCCCAAGCGATTGGGCGTAGCGGACAAAACGTCCGTCTGGCAAGCCAGCTGACAGGTTGGACGCTCAACGTGATGACAACAGAAGAATTTGAAGGTAAGAGCCAAGAAGAAACGGCAAAACTAATAGCACTCTTTACCGATGCGCTTGGTATTGACGATGAAATTGGTACGTTATTGGTATCGCACGGCTTTTCAACTCTAGAAGAAATTGCCTACGTGCCTAAAGAAGAGCTTTTGGCTATCGAAGCATTTGATGAGGAAATCATCGACGAATTAAGAAGTCGTGCTAATGACACACTTCTGACCCAAGCATTAACTGGTGGTGACGTAGGTGCAGCGCAGCAAGATTTAGCTTTGGCTTCGCTTGAGGGAATGACCGATGAGCTTCTGAAAGTTTTCGAAGATAGAGGCATTCATACCCGCGATGATTTAGCCGAACATGCTGTTGACGAGCTCATGGATGTACCCGATATGACGGAAGAAAAAGCAGCATCTTTGATTATGAAGGCGCGAGAACACTGGTTCGCTGATGATAAGGCGTAATGATTGCTTATTGAGGAGTAAGATATGGCAGATGTGACAGTAAAAAAGTTAGCCGAAGTTGCTGGGATTTCTGTTGAGCGCCTTTTATCTCAGGTAAAAAGCGCAGGCTTGCCTATGACCCAAGAAAACGAGTCATTGAACGATGAGCAACGTCGAACCTTGTTACGCCACCTAAGCGCCAATAAGGGCGCTGCTGCCACTACGGCGACGCCAAGTAGCAGTGAAGGCTCTGAGCGTATTACATTACGTCGTAAGAGTAAGTCTCAAGTGACTCTAGGGCAAGATGCTCACCGTGGTAAAACCGTCAATATTGAAGTCAGAAAGAAAAAGACTTACGTCAAACGTGCAGCGCTTCAAGAGGAGCCACCTGTTGAAGAAGATGAAATCATCGATGCAGTTGCTACTAATGAAGTAGAAGCACAAGACGTTGTGGCAGAAGCGCCTGAAGCAGAAGTGACAGAAGTAGAGACAACCGCAGAGGTTGCTGGTACTGAAGAGCCTGAAGTAAAGGCAGAGGTTGAAGAGCCTGTAGCAGATGTGGCCGAAGTGGCGGAGGCCCCAGCGCCAGAACCTGTCGCGAAAGAAGCGCCTACAGAGAAGCCTAAAGAAGCTGAGAATCGAGATAAAGATAAAAAGAAATCAGATACCCGCCGTAGTAAAAAGAAATCTAAATATGCACCAAGTTATCGTGATGACGACGATTTCCAAGGTGGTGCAAGACGCGGTAAAGGGAAAAGACGCAGAGGCGAGAAATCAGATAAATATAAAGAAGCGGAAGAAACCCTGACGCATGGCTTTGAAAAGCCAACCATACCCGTAACCCATGATGTAGCTATTCCAGAAACCATCACAGTTGCTGAACTTGCTAAAAGGATGTCAGTGAAAGGTGCCGAAGTCATTAAAACCATGATGGGCCTCGGTGCAATGGCAACCATCAACCAGGTGATTGACCAAGAAACGGCAATGATTGTGGTTGATGAAATGGGCCATAGAGCACATGCATTAAAAGAAGACGCGGTTGAAGAAGGGTTGGTTGATGAGCAAGCCGAAACCGGTGAAGCATTACCACGCGCCCCAGTTGTAACCATCATGGGTCACGTTGACCATGGTAAAACATCTTTACTGGATTACATTCGTCGCGCAAAAGTCGCGGCAGGCGAAGCCGGCGGCATTACCCAGCATATTGGTGCTTATCACGTAACTACCCCTAAAGGTGATATTACGTTCCTGGATACCCCTGGTCACGCGGCATTTACAGCGATGCGTGCTCGTGGTGCACAAGCAACTGATATTGTTATTTTGGTTGTTGCAGCAGACGATGGTGTGAAGCCACAGACGATTGAAGCGGTACAGCATGCTAAAGCTGCAGGTGTACCTATTATTATTGCTGTTAACAAGATTGATAAGCCAGAGATTGACCCTGAGCGGGTGATGAATGAGCTTTCAAGCCATGAAGTGATTCCAGAAGCTTGGGGTGGTGATACTCAGTTTGTGAATATTTCTGCGAAAACAGGTCAGGGTGTTGATGAGCTTTTAGACTCCGTATTACTACAAGCAGAAGTGCTTGAGCTACGTGCTCACCAAGATGGTCCAGCCAAAGGTATCGTGATTGAATCAAGGCTCGATAAAGGCCGCGGTCCTGTTGCAAGTGTGTTGGTACAAAGTGGTACCTTACGCAAAGGCGACATGTTGCTTGCAGGGCTACAGTATGGTCGTATCCGTGCTTTAATCAGCGATAACGGTCAGCAAGTCGATACTGCTGGCCCATCTATTCCTGTAGAAGTGCTCGGCCTGTCAGCTATTCCACATGCCGGTGATGAGGCCATTGTGGTTGCCAATGAAAAGCGTGCACGTGAAGTTGCATTGTTCCGTCAAGGTAAGTTTAGAGATGTTAAACTTGCAAGGCGCCAGAAGAGCTCGCTGGAAGGCATGTTTGATGATATTAAAGCAGGCGAAATTAAAACACTGAATATTTCATTAAAAGCTGATGTTCAGGGCTCAGTTGAAGCCATTGCCGAGGCACTTACCAAGCTTTCTACAGATGAAGTTCAAGTAAAAGTGATAGCAACCGGTGTAGGCGGTATTACAGAATCTGATGTGCATCTTGCCATAGCGTCACAAGCGTTACTGATAGGTTTTAACGTGCGTGCAGATGCTGCAGCCAAACGCTTAGCAGAAGCAGAGTCAGTGACACTCAATTACTATAGCGTCATTTACGATATTGTCGATGAAGTTAAAGCTGCCCTAGCAGGCTTACTGGGCCCAACCTTTAAAGAAAACATTATTGGTTTGGCTGAGGTACGCGATGTGTTCCGTTCACCCAAACTGGGTGCGGTTGCTGGGTGTATGGTCACAGAAGGTCTTTTGAAGCGTCATAATCCTATTCGTGTATTGCGTGATAACGTGGTGATATACGAAGGCGAGCTCGAATCTTTAAGACGCTTTAAAGACGATGCCAATGAAGTGCGCCAAGGCCTTGAGTGTGGTGTCGGTGTTAAAAACTACAACGATGTCAAAGTAGGCGACTTGATTGAAGTCTTTGAAACTGTGGAAGTGAAGCGCGAAATATGAATCACGAATCCAATCGCAGACCAGACCGTATTGCTGAACTGATGCAGCGCAAGCTTGCTTATTTGGTTCAGCATGAAATTGACGATCCGAGGCTACCGTCTTGGATGACCATCCTCGATGTGAAGCTTTCAAAAGACTTGAGTGTGGCTCGGGTGTACTTTACGGCGATTGACGATAAGCCACAAGAGCTTGTCGATGTACTCAATCTTTCAGCACCTTTCTTACGCCAAGCGCTTGCGAAAAGCTTAAGCCTTAGAAAAGTACCCAGGCTCAGGTTTGTGTATGATGCTTCGGTTGAGTATGGCCAGCGCTTAAGCTCACTGATTGATAAAGCGAATGAAGACGACGACGCAGTATGAGTGTGCAGGCGGTCAATGGCATATTGCTTTTAGATAAGCCTTTGGGGCTTTCATCTAACCAAGCCTTACAAAAAGCCAAGCGCTTATTGAATGCTAAAAAGGCCGGACACACGGGCAGTTTAGATCCCTTAGCTACAGGTATGTTACCCATTTGTTTTGGAGAAGCCACCAAGTTTTCTCAGTATTTATTAGATGCAGATAAAGCCTATCAGACCACAGGTGTGCTTGGTGTCACGACCACAACGGGTGATAGTGAAGGGGCGGTTGTACATCAAGTAGATGCATTGCCCCAAATACCTCAAGCTGATTTAGAGCGTGTGTTGAATCAGCTTCGCGGCAGCATTGCGCAGACCCCACCCATGTACTCAGCACTCAAGCACCAAGGTAAGCCTTTGTATACGTATGCCAGGCGCGGCGAAGTGATAGAGAGAAAACCCCGGCACGTTGAAATAAAATCGCTAAAATGCAGTCATTTTGACGGCAAAAGCTTTGATTTGTCGGTAACATGCAGTAAAGGCACCTATATACGTAGCCTGGTGGAGTCGGTTGGTGAGGCGCTAGGTGTGGGCGCGCATGTGACAAAGCTGCACCGTGTGTATACCGCAGGCTTTGAAACCTCTCCCATGATAAGCCTCGAAAGCTTAGCAGAGCTTACACCTGAATCACGCTGCGAGCTTTTACTGCCGGTAGATGCTGCCGTTGTCTCAATTCCCAAATTGGATGTTTCAGTCATAGAAGCAGAAGCACTTAAAAAAGGCCAAAAACCAAGTGGTGCCTATGCTATATCTGGCCTGGTGCGTTTATATCATGCAAATTATTTTCTTGGCCTTGGCGAGGTGGATGCACGGAAGTCAATGCTCTCCGTTAAGCGCCTAATAGCAAATTAAATAAACACACTGTCTCTTTGGTGTTGCATTTCTCGTTGTTTTTTCATACAATAAGTTTTTTTTTGATTCTTATTGTAAGGTAGTGTCTATGTTTCAGCCTGTGTATGATGTTAAAGATAAAGTACTTGAACAAGCAGAAGAAATTTATAGTGGCTTTTTAAAGACCAATAAGTACTCGATTCAGCAAGACTACTTTCTTGGTGAGGGTATTTGTATTGATGCAGAGGACAGATATGCTAGGGGTGCTCGCGCTCTATCCGTGCATAGTCCAATTTCATTTTTGGTTGTACGAGATAATGATGATGCATTAGATAAATTTGCATCACAGGTAAGATGTGCGCCATACAGGGGCATATATATCCAGGCATTTAAGACGTGTTTGCGAGCCAAAAGCCCTATGCAGGGAGGTCGTTTTTCACTTTCCCCGGCAACTATTGATATAGATGTAAGCCTTAATGATTTCATGAGCGCTTTAAGATTTGAACTTGATAAGCAAATTGCTATTCATAGCATTCGTGAGGAGGACCCTAATACTGAGATGCTTTTTCAAATGGAAGGCCGGTGATAGGTCTTCTTCCGATACGAAGTGCAATAATGTGGCTTTCTTTCATTTTGTCATACAGGTTAAGTGCGTCACTTTTGGCTTATGGTCTTTCAAGATATTCAATTTTATGAGCAACCTCAGGCGTAAGTTCATCTTCTAAGTTTTGTATGTCAAAGTTGGGCTTATTTTCCATATCAGGGTCCTTATAAAGCTTCTCTGTAAGTGCACATATCAAACCAACATTACTTTCCTTAAGATCAGTTTGGTATAAAAGCTCAATCATGGCTATTACACCTCGGTCGTCAGAATTTGGTTTTTCTGCATGTGTATCTATTGAGGTGCAGGTGTTTCATCTGAAGAATCTGGTGCATCTGGCTTGTCTGGTTCTGTATCAGGCAGTGGGCTTGGTGTGGCATCTTTTCGTATCTCATCCAGCGCCGTTGAAAAGCGCTCGCAAATTTTTTGATATTTATTGACTTGATACTTAGGGTTGTCGGTAAGATGCGAGACAACCTTGGTGAATAGAGACATAAGCCAATCTTTGACTTCCATTTTAGCCTTGGGGATGTTTAGGTCTTCTAGGTGAGTGTTAACCTTTTTGGACAGGTTTAAAATTTTGGCTTCTTGCTCTGTATCGTTGGGGTCGATATTAAGCAACTCAATAATATCATCCGTGATGGCCATTAATTTTTTATTTTCAGAATCGTTGGCAATAGATATCTGAAACAGCTTGATGGCATTTTCTAAGGTGTCGCCTTGCCTGAATGCCCTATACAATGGTTTTGCACCTACAGGTGTGGGGTAAGTTGTTTGTGCAATTTTTCTGGCAACATCTTCTGTGAAGGCGGCGTCCAGATTTTTGATATCAAAATCTTGTTGCTGTTTGAAATATAGAGCACCAGGTGCAGCAACCCCGGATAACAAACCTAATGAGCTGAGCAAAGGTATGTTATCAGTATCATCGGTAATCCCGTTATCTACAGCTGCTGTATCGCTATAATACCGGAGCATACCCACATCCGCTTCATTCAGATCAGTATGATACAAGAGTTCAGTTAGAGCTAAGGCGCCATAATCATCGGCGGTGATTTTGTCTTTTGGGATAAGATCACCGAACTCTAAACATGCTTCGATGTCACCAACGCGCATACGGTTTAATAAGAATTGGGCCCTTTCTTCGTTTGAAGTGGTTTGGTGCTCAGCAAGTGTTTGTTGAATGCCTACTTTTAATTTATCTATAGCCATGATTCATATCCAATAGGATGCATATATTATTCAGTATAGGCCAATAGAATTAAGTTGTTTTAGCTGGCAAGACGTGTTAATATCCACCCCTTCGTAAATTTGATAGACCAACTTCGAGTTCAGGAGTACGAAATGTCGCTAACGAGCGTACAAAAATCCGAAATAATCAATGACTTCAAGCAAGCTGCTAATGATACTGGCTCAACAGAAGTTCAAGTGTCTTTAATGACTGCACGTATTAAATACTTAACCGAGCACTTTAAGACACATAAAAAAGACTTACATTCACGTCGTGGCTTGCAAGCACTCGTGAATAAGCGTCGTAAGCTTTTGACATACTTAAAGCGTGAAGATCACGACAGATATGCAAAGCTTATCAAATCTTTAGGTTTAAGAGATTCCTATTGATTATTTGCGTACCGCCCATCAGGGGTTCGCATAAAATTGATATACGTGGAAGTTAAAGGCGCCGTTTTTTGCGCCTTTTTTTTTGTCCACGGCTAAAAGAAAATGAGAGGTATATGAAACGTGAGTAAAATAAGAAAAGAAATCCCATTTGGTGAGCATACATTAGTGCTCGAAACGGGTGAAATGGCAAGACAAGCCGATGGTTCTGTGTTTGTAAGCATGCATGGCACCCAAGTTTTAGTAACTGTGGTTGGTGTAAAAAAAGCATCCGAGCGTGCGGGCTTTTTCCCACTGACTGTTAACTATCAAGAAAAAACTTACGCTGCTGGTAAAATTCCTGGCGGCTTTAACAAGCGTGAAGGGCGTCCTAGTGAGCATGAAACACTCACATCACGTTTGATTGATAGACCTATCCGTCCACTCTTCCCTGAAGGCTTCAAAAACGAAGTTCAGGTTGTGGCAACCGTAGTATCGTTGAACCCTGAAGTGCCTGCAGATATTTTAGCACTCGTTGGTGCTTCAGCAGCGTTAAGCTTATCTGGTATACCTTTCCAAGGTCCGATAGGTGCTGCGCGTGTGGGTCATGAAAATGGTGTTTATACGTTAAACCCAGGCAAAACAGCCTTAGAAACCTCAGCACTCGACTTGGTTGTTGCTGGTACTGATGATGCGGTACTCATGGTTGAATCTGAAGCCGCTGAACTCAGCGAAGATGTGATGCTTGGCGCAGTTTTATTTGGTCACGAAGCTATGAAGCCTGTGATTCAAGCAATTCGCGAAATGGCAGATGAGGCGGGCAAACCTGCTTGGGATTGGCAGCCACCTGCTAAAAACGAAGCACTGCAAGCAGAAGTCGAAAAAACCGGTGCAAGTGATATCGACGAAGCTTATCTCATCCAAGATAAAGCCAAGCGTTATGAAGCATTATCTGAAATTCGCACACGTATTGTTGAGGAGCTCAGCAATGAAGAATCGGTTGCAGAAGATGATGTTAAAGCTTGCCTAAGCGATTATGAAAAGCGTTTGGTACGTAACCGAATTTTAGAAGGTGAGCCTCGTATCGATGGTCGTGATAAAACCACCGTAAGACCTATTGCGATTCGCACGAGCTTATTAGACCGAGCACATGGTTCATCTTTATTTACACGTGGTGAAACCCAAGCCTTGGTTGCAGCAACCCTTGGTAACGATAGAGATGCACAAATCTTAGATAAGCTTGATGGTGAAATCCGTGATAGATTCATGCTGCACTATAACTTCCCTCCTTATTCTGTAGGTGAAGCTGGCATGATGGGTAGCCCCAAGCGTCGTGAAATCGGTCATGGCCGCTTGGCACGTCGTGGTATTGAGGCAGTACTGCCTACCGCTGAAGAGTTCCCATACGTGATTCGTGTCGTTTCTGACATTACTGAATCTAACGGTTCAAGCTCAATGGCAACCGTATGTGGTACAAGCCTTGCATTGATGGATGCCGGTGTGCCTTTAAAAGCACCTGTTGCTGGTGTGGCCATGGGCTTAATCAAAGAAGGCGATAAGTTTGCCGTCTTAACCGATATCTTAGGTGATGAAGATCACTTAGGTGATATGGACTTTAAAGTGGCAGGTACCGACAACGGCGTTACCGCGCTACAAATGGATATCAAAATCACAGGTATTACCGAAGATATTATGACCGAAGCACTCGAGCAAGCGCTGCATGGTCGTAAGCATATCTTAGATATCATGAAAAACAACTTAGCTGAACATCGTAGCGAGCTTTCTAAGCATGCCCCACGTATTGTCAGCATGAAGGTGCCTGAAGATAAAATCCGCACCATTATTGGTAAAGGTGGCGCAACCATCAAAGCCTTAACCGAAAGCACCGGTGTTTCTATCGATATCGACGATAGCGGTGTGGTGCAATTGTTCTCACCCGATGGTGATGCACTAGAAAATGCAGAAAAACAAATCAAAGATTTGATTGCTGAAGTTGAAGTGGGCCAAACCTACCACGGTAAAGTGATCAAAATTGTTGATTTTGGTGCGTTCATTTCTCTCTTACCTAACAAAGACGGCTTACTACACATTTCACAAATCTGTGAAAACAGAAGCCAAAAGGTGGAAGAAGTCATTCAAGAAGGCCAAGACATCAGCGTGTTTGTTGCTGGTATCGATAAGCAAGGCCGCGTTAAGCTTGAGTGGAAAGACAAGCCTGCATCAGAACAAGCAGAAGCTATCGAAGCTAAGGCTGAAGAAGCTAAAGGCGAGTAATTCCGCCTACTTGCCCCGGCTTTGTCCGGGGCATCTTTTATTTTGTAAGATTCAAGAACTCCATGCGACTACTGGCGTTTTCTCGCATTTCGCCGAGCATCACTGAGGTTGTCATCACAGAATTTTGTTTTTCAACGCCGCGCATCATCATGCATAAGTGACGTGCTTCAATCACAACAGCAACTCCAAGGGCACCGGTAATTTGCTCAATCAAAGCTGCAATCTGGCTGGTTAAGCGCTCTTGAATTTGTAGGCGTCGCGCGTAGTAGTCAACAATGCGAGCAAGTTTTGAAAGCCCGAGTACTTTTTTATTCGGCAGATACCCAATATGGCACTTGCCATAGAAAGGCAGCAGGTGATGCTCACACAGGGAGTAGAGCTCAATGTCTTTGACGATGACCATCTCACTCATATCAGAGTCGAATAAAGCACCATTGATGATGTCATCGATATTTTCTTGATAGCCTTTGGTGAGATACTGCAGTGCTTGTGATGCCCTATGCGGTGTGCCTTGAAGGCCTTCTCGGCTTGGATCTTCACCCAATTGTTCAATGATTTCTTTGTAAAGCTTTTCCATCGGTTACCCTAAAGTTATTGACTAGCCTGGAGGCCAAGTCATTTGGCGTCCGCCTAAGAGATGTAAGTGAATATGATATACCGTTTGGCCGCCATGCAGCTCGGTGTTAACCACAAAGCGGTAGCCATCTTCACTTAGGTTTTCTTGCTTGGCAATCTCTTTTGCCGCGAGCATAAGTTTACCCAAGCAGGCTTCGTCTTCTGGACTTGCCTCATTCATGCTTTTGATATGCTTTTTAGGAATCACCAAAATATGTGTGGGGGCTTGCGGGTTGATGTCCCGAAAGGCAAGCACGCTACCATTTTGGTAAATAATCTCTGCAGGAATATCACCACTTACAATGCTACAAAACAGGCAGTCCATAACCCTTATGTCTCTCAGTTGAACTAAAAGAGCCTATTATAAACGGGAGAGTGCTTAAGGTGCAAAAGATTTTACCTCAGAAGCTTCATCCAATTTGACTTTAGATAGAGGGCTTCGCAAATTTATGAAAAACTCAGGGCCCGTCACTACAGGTAAAGCGCGTAGTGCGAGCACGGCATTTTCTAGGGTTTGCGCTGTAGGGTTGGCCTCATAGGCATCCACACAGTTTTCAAGTAAGCGGTGATAGTGCAAATGCTCTTCGGTTTCTCGAGCCAGTGCGCGAGTTTCATCACCCAAAATACGCATAAGCCCCAGGGCCACTCTGTTAGGTTGCAAGTGTCCATGATTCAATAGATACGTGTGAGCTTCTTCTCTAATCTTGCCTTCATAGAATACGGGTATGATCTTTAGGAGGATATTTGCCGTATGTTTGATGTCTGTATGTGCTTGGTTTATGTCTTTCCCGCAGCTATGGACTCTTATTTCACCACGCTTAAAGTCGCTGATTGCAATAGCAAAGAGGCATTTATAAACGATATCTTTCACTGCAGTTAGCTCATTTAACAGCGTGGGTAAGTGCTGATTTTTATGGCGTGGCACATAAACCAAGCCTTCAAGTCCCATGAACACATGCGACCAGTTTCGAGCAAGGGCATACAAGCTGTTCCAGCCAATCGCCCTGATGGTTTTCTTCGTGCCCGCGCGTGAGCTGATGTTGGCGGCTTTTTCCATGTTAGGAGAGGAAAGTGCTGCCAGAAGCGCATTTGTTCCGGGGGCATTGATATGTATCTCATAAGCTTTAATGCAGGCAGCTTCTAACTCTTTGAGTGCATCATAGGCCTCGGGATTTTCGGTTTTAAGCCTGTCAATTTCTTTGGCTCTAAGTTCACTTTCAGATGCCCGCCCAAGCACATTATGTAAATAGGCTCTATAGGCACCTGGTGCACCTAGGTTGACGTAGGCATCCCAACCTTGGTGGGTACTATGTTTTTCATTGAATGCGCTACCAAGCTTGCGATATAAATCGCCACCAAAGCCTTTAAGAATATGAAGTAGTTGAGGCTCAAATTCAAATTGCTTTTCAGCTTCGAGAAAAGTTTCAAGCAAGGTGATGTAAGTTAAAATGCCCCCGGTTTTACCTAAGTCACTGGGGCCACCTACATAGGAGAAAAAGTAACTCTCAGCAATTTTATTTTGTATAAGCGGATCGGCCAGGATTTCGTCGAGCGTTGCCTTAAAGTTTTGAATATCTTCTGGAGACTCGCATAGTATCATCGGGTTGGCCGGGTAGAATTTGGTTTGACCTATACGCAAATCACCGTTTAAACAAGCAGCAAGGCCGAACAAAACACGCAACTCATCAAGATTCAATTTAGATTTTGTATCTGAAAAAATGATATGCGGGTAAAGATCAATATGTTTAAGATAAAAAGCCAAGCACTCAAGTTCGGTTGAGGTTTCTGGGTTAAAGTGAGTTTGATTATCTTTGAGCGTTTTGAAATATCTAGAATGCGAATCAAGTTTATGCAAAAACGCTTGCTTTTCTTCTAGTGATAAATCCTGGTAGCGGCCAGCTTTTCGCAGCGCCGGGTTGTGTTTTTTAAGAACACTCAGTAAGTCATCGAGTACGCGCTGATAGAGTTGTGTGGTTTGCCGCGCATAATGCTTTAAGCCGCCATGGTAGCCAGCGAGGTCAACCAAGTCGCGTAAGGCTAAGACGTCATCTGCAATTGTATGTTGTGTTGCGTTTTCATGCCTTCGAAGTGCTTCGGCAACGTCTTCAAGCCGTTTCATTGTATGTGCTTTATTTTTGTTGCTGCCTTTAACGTCAAACCATATATCATCATTAATGCTTTCTTCACATCTTCCAAAAAAGGCGTGGATACTGCGTAAGGTCCGCACTGCTTCTGGGGCTGTTTCTTTATCAACTTTTTGTAGAATGCGTTCAAGACGCAAAGTGTACAGTGCCAAAATGGCTTTTTGTTGTGCAGGTACGGTCTCTTGCATGGTTTTTGCGGTACGGTTTTTATTGCCATCGCGGTCAGCGTCCCAGTCAAGCACTTGTTTAAAAGAAGTCATGGCAGGCTCTTTGAGATGCGTTGCCACAGTGGTTCTACTTCCACCATGAGCTTCGACAAAGAGGCTTGTAACATCGCTATGAAACTTAGGGAAGCTATCTTGTATTTGTAAGTTTAAGAATCTAAAAAAATCTGATTCGTCCTGTGGTGTCATGGATTTGTTAGGAACCAAACGGCCTTCAGCCCATTGGCGAACCGATGTAATGAGTTCTGCTTCTTCCTCAGGGGACGCCTGCTTTGAGAGCTTTGCAAAGCTCTCAATGAGTGTACGCAACTCACGGGTTTTGTCATTACTAATCACACGGGTTGGGTGTGGCGTGAGAACAGGCATGGCACCACCTTCAAGCAGGGCTTTTGTACGCTGAAGCTTTTCTTCCCATGCAAGGGTACTAGGTATTGCACGAATTAAAGCGCCAAGATGGCTTTTTTCGATAATGGCTTTGTGCCTATGCGCGGTTTGAAGCTCATACTTTAAAATTTCTTTTCTGAGAGTAAGCCCCATGTGCTTGGGTTCTGGTATACCACCACGGCCAAACAAAGGCGCGAAAGCTTGATCTAATAATTGAGTTGGTATTGAAGGTAAATGACTGAAAAAACGACGTACAACCGTATACACAACATATATCCTTATAATATTTTGGCGAGATTCTATGAGATTTGACGGGGTAAATCAATGCACTTTCCTTGCATGTGATATTGACTTACGTGATAATTGCGATGATCGCATGTTGATAAGGAATTCAAATGACGGCTCTTGTACCATGGGCTTGTAGGCTCAGTAGCGCGCTGCTGCTTGCCTCAGTTGCAGAACCTTCTCTTGCTGCACTAAACCTAAACCAATATCAAAAAGTGGTTGCCGTAACGCTTGCCAGTGAGTGGTTTAATCCGGTTGCAGGCCAAAGTGTTAATCTTTTGCCTGGGCTTGGTAATTACTACACCAAGGCAGGCAGCAATGAGGTATTCAACGGGGGTGCGTTTATTGGTGTGGATGGATGGCTTAATCAGAAGCTTGAATCTAGATTAGGTGTTGGGATTTACAGTAATACACCTGCCACCATGCGAGGTAATGTATGGCTTTTTGAAGACCCAACCATCAATTTTCTAGGTTACAGTTATCGTACAAGCTCAACGCGCTACTTGGTTGAAGGCAAGCTCCTGGTAAAATATGCCGAGCGCATTTTACCTTACTTTGGCTATGGTCTCGGTGCGGCTACCAATCATTTAACTCGCTACCAAGAGTCTGTGCCTGTGGCCATGAGCACCTTTATTGCACCTGCCCCTTTTCAAACCAACAATACCACGTCTTTTAGCTACGATTTAGCTGCAGGCATAGAATATGCTGTCCATAAGCATGGACGGGTTAGTATTGCTTATCAGTACAACAGTATGGGGAAAGCAGAGCTTAAGCCAAGCCGCACACAAGCCACAAGTCAAGCTTTGTCGATTGCTAACCTGCAAAGCAATCAGCTCCGTGTTCAATTATCGTATATTACATAGAGAGCCGCACACATGAGAATTTTCACCATCTTGCTTCTTGCCTTAGGATGCTATTCTGACACCTTATTTGCTAAGAATGTCCCTTTTGAAATTACGCCAACCACAACATTACCTCTGGCAGTTACCGGGAACCAAAAGGTGGTTGTTTCTTATCTTATCAGTAACTCAACCAAGCGAACCTTAAATCAAAATGGTGTCGTAAACTTACCTCCGGGTATTACTCAATTGACGACTGGGGTATCCAATGCTTGTCCGAGTTACTTTGATTTAGAACCCGGGGCATTCTGCCAGTTGATTTTAGAAATTGATGCTACCAAATTAACGCAACCACTGGTTGATGTGCCGACAGTTTGCAATACCAAAGACAATCCAACCTTTTGCTCTACGGCAACCATCGCTAAACAACTTGTAACTAAAAAAGTCCCAGAAAGTGAAGTGCACTATCAGCAAATTATCATCATGCGTCATGCTGAAAAGCCCAGCACACCAGTAGGAAGCTTGGGCCAGTTAAGTTGTCAGGGCTTAAATCGAGCATTACAGCTGCCGCCGTCTTTATATACACAGTTTGGTAAGGCGGACACTATGCTTTCGGTTAACTCTGCGGGCCCGGATAGTGACTACTCTTACGTACGGCCACTCATGACCACTGAGCCCACAGCAATTCAGTACGGGAAACCGGTACTCACTTCGCTTGTCTTCACTAATAATATTCTTACGCCTTCGGCACTGCTTTCTCCTAATTTTCGCGATAGTTTGATTTATGTTACTTGGGAGCATAAACAAATTACGCCCATATCGAAGCATATAGCCATTTATCTAGGCTACAACCCAGATGCTTCTAATATTCCTTCTTCTTGGCCTAATAATGATTATGATACTATATATAATTTTGAGGTGGTTTGGTACAAGGGCATCCCGGCACTGAGCTTTTCTATAGGCTCTGAGAAGTTAGATAACCTAAGTACCTACTGCCCAAACACAGATGATAACTATTTTACTGGTGATCCCAATACTCAAAGCACACCAAGCACACCAAGCTCAACAAAAATCTATTTTGTACAAGCAGGTCCTTCTAGTGATCTTAACCCCTTTGTGCCAGGTCAACTTAATTGCAGGGGGTTAAATCGTGGTTTGAATTTAATTACCACATTTAGAAATATACGCTCTGACTATGGTGATGTATCGAGTTACTTTTTTGCATCCGCGCCACCACTGATTCAAATTGAAGATGCCACAGGCGAAGTATATTATGATTACTTAGCACAGCAGATTATGGAGCCTGTGGCTATTGACGAGGTACAGCCGTTAAATACTTACTTTGGCTATCAAGATTATACGCCGATGGCCAACCACTTATTAAGCTCAGAGTTACAGGATAAAGTTCTTACTGTTGCATGGGATGTACAGACTTTACCAAGCCTAATCTCAACAGTTTGTGAGGCTGCAGGCGGTAGCGAAGCAGATTGTAGCATAACACTAGAAGACGGTAAGATTTATGTGCTGGATTTCAATAGTGGTGCACCGGCCATTACAACGATTGATGAAGAAATACCTTCAGACACATGTCCTTACCCCATTACCTAGACCTTTTGTGCGAATTTGCGCATAATACGCGACTTAGTACCAATAAGTGTCAATAAAGGATGAGTGTCTCATGAGTTTATTAGCGGTTTCTGCGGGTCGTGATGTGCCCAATGACGTCAATGTAATTATTGAAATTCCGATGAATGCGGACCCTGTGAAGTATGAAGTAGATAAAGAAACCGGGGCTTTGTTTGTCGACAGACTGATGGCAACAGCCATGTTTTACCCTGCCAACTATGGCTTTATTCCTAAAACATTGTCTGACGATGGTGATCCTGTTGATGTGTTGGTGGTAACCCCATCGCCTTTAATAAGCGGCTCTGTCATCCGTGCCCGTGCTGTTGGCATGCTGAAAATGACCGATGAGTCAGGGATTGATGCCAAAATCATTGCTGTTCCTGTTGATAAGCTTTCTAAGGCTTACCAACATGTGCAGTCTTGTGATGACTTGCCTAAGACTTTAATGGATGCGATTGCTCACTTCTTTGAGCACTACAAAGATTTAGAAGAAGGTAAGTGGGTTAAAATTGACGGTTGGGCTGATGCCAGTGCGGCTAAGCAAGAAATTTTAGACAGCAAAGCGCGCTATGAGTCTGAAGCTTTAGCTGAAGCGTAATAATCTGAAATCATCATTGCACAAGGGCGAGTGGTTTTATATAATCACTCCCCTAACGATAGGCACGTAGCTCAGCGGTAGAGCACCACCTTGACATGGTGGTGGTCGGTGGTTCGATCCCACTCGTGCCTACCACTCTTTTGGATTCAACATGGTTACCATTACCTTACCTGATAATAAAACGCTCAACTTTGATGCGCCGGTGCGTGTTTTTGAAGTAGCCAAGGCTATTGGTCCGGGTTTACTGAAAGCATCGATTGCAGCGATTGTGGATGACACGCTGGTTGACTTAAGTCATGAAATCACGAGCGATGCCAAGATTGCTATCATTACCAACAAGTCGCCTGAGGCTTTAGAAATCATTCGCCATTCAACTGCGCATTTGCTTGCGCAGGCAGTGAAGCAATTGTTCCCGAGTGCGCAGGTGACCATAGGCCCTGTGATTGAAGATGGTTTTTATTACGATTTTGCCTTTGAGCGTGCGTTTACCCCTGAAGACTTGGCCGAAATCGAAAAGCGCATGCATGCGCTTGCCAAGCAAAATATCCCAGTTACAAGACGCGAGCTGCCACGTGATGAAGCCATCAGCTATTTTGAAGGCTTGGGTGAGCATTATAAAGCTGAAATCATTCGTGATATTCCAGAAGGCGAAGTGTTGTCGCTCTACAAGCAAGATGACTTCGAAGACTTATGCCGTGGGCCGCATGTACCTGCAACTGGCTTTTTGAAAGCATTTAAGCTGACTAAACTTGCGGGTGCTTACTGGCGTGGTGATGCGAGCAATGCCATGCTGCAGCGTGTGTATGGTACCGCGTGGCTGGATAAAAAAGACTTAGAAGCTTACTTGCATCGTATTGAAGAAGCCGAAAAGCGCGATCACCGTAAAATTGGTAAAGCGCTCGAGCTTTTTCATTTCCAAGATATTGCACCTGGTATGGTATTTTGGCACCCCAAAGGGTGGAGCGTATATCAAACACTGGTGCGCTATATGCGCGATAAGCTTGAACAGTACCAATATCAAGAAATTCAAACGCCAGAGCTTGTTGATAAAGTGTTATGGGAAAAATCAGGGCATTGGGAAAACTTTCGCGACAATATGTTTTTTACCGAAACAGAACAGCGCGAGTATGCCGTTAAGCCCATGAACTGCCCTTGTCATGTGCAAGTGTATAACCAAGGCTTAAAAAGCTACCGTGATTTGCCAATTCGTTATGCTGAGTTTGGTAATTGCCATCGCTGTGAGCCCTCAGGTGCATTGCATGGCCTGATGCGGGTCAGAAACTTCACCCAAGATGATGCACATATTTTTTGTACTGAATCCCAAATTCAAGATGAAGTGGCGATGATGCTCGATTTGGTCGACACGGTGTACAAAGACTTTGGTTTTGATAACCTAACCTATCGCTTAGCAACCCGACCTGAATCACGCGTAGGCAGTGACGCTGTTTGGGATAAAGCCGAAGAAGCTTTGATTCAAGCCATGCAAGATAGAAACATCAATTATGAATTGGCACCAGGTGAAGGTGCATTCTATGGGCCAAAAATTGAATGCTCTCTTTCTGACTCCATTGGGCGGATTTGGCAGTGTGGCACCATTCAAATTGATTTTTCTATGCCAGAGCGCCTTGGCGCCGAATATGTGGCTGAAGATGGCAGCAAGCAAGTACCTGTCATGTTGCACCGTGCTATTTTAGGTTCTTTTGAGCGTTTTATCGGAATTTTAATCGAACATTACGCCGGGAAATTACCGCTTTGGCTTGCGCCAACACAGGTGGCTCTCATGACCATTAGCGAAAAACAGCTCGAATATGGTAAAAAAGTGCATGAAATTTTACAAAAAAACCACATTCGTGCAAATTTTGACTTGAGAAATGAGAAGATAGGCTTTAAAATTCGCGAGCATACTTTACAAAAAATTCCTTACTGTGTAGTTGTGGGGGATAAAGAGGTTGCTGACAATCTCGTAAGTGTGCGGTCGATGGATGGAAAAGATCTGGGTCAAATGACCCCTGAAGCATTTTGTAACATGCTTCATGAAGAGATAAACACCAAAGGCCTAATTAAGTCAGCACCATTAGAAACAATTGGAGGATAAAACCATTAGTGTATCAGTAAGGCGCGAAGGCGATCGTCTAAGGATTAATGAGCAAATCAGAGCACAAGAGGTTCGGTTGATTGATGAGCAAGGCGCTCAAGCGGGCATTGTACCCGTTACACAAGCTTTAAGATCTGCTGAGGAAAGTGGTCTGGATTTGGTTGAGATATCGCCCACAGCAAAACCGCCTGTCTGCCGCATTATGGATTACGGTAAGTTTTTATTTGAAGCGAGCAAGAAGCAAGCAGAAGCGCGTAAGAAGCAAAAGCAAATTCAAATAAAAGAAGTGAAATTCCGTCCTGCGACGGAAGAGGGAGACTACCAGGTCAAACTACGCAACCTGACCCGTTTCCTGGAAAATGGCGACAAAGTCAAAGTCACGCTGCGGTTTCGCGGACGTGAAATGGCTCACCAAGAACTTGGTATGCGCATTCTCGAGCGTGTAAAAGCGGATACGGCTGCCTTTGCAACCGTTGAGCAAGAAGCCAAACGAGAAGGCCGCCAGTTATTGATGGTGATTGCGCCAAAGAAAAAGTAGTGTGCCAAGAGGCACATGTAGTTTAACGAATGCGGAGTTGGTTATGCCAAAATTAAAAACTCATAGTGGAGCGAAAAAACGCTTCCGCAGAAAGCCCAACGGCCAAGTAAAACGCCGTGGTGCAAACAGAAATCATATTCTCACCAAGCATACGACAAAACGTAAACGTGCCCAACGTGTGAATGCCGTTACGCTAAAGGCATGTGATGCCCGACTAGCAAAACGTATGTTGCACGGCAGTTAAGGGGGAAATCATATGCCAAGAGTAAAACGTGGTGTTGTTGCTAAAGCACGACACAAAAAAGTCTTAAAGCAAGCGAAAGGTTATTACGGTGCTCGTAGTCGAGTTTACCGCGTAGCCAAGCAAGCTGTGATTAAAGCGGGTCAGTATGCGTATCGTGACCGTCGTCAAAAGAAACGTCAGTTCCGTGCACTTTGGATTACCCGTATCAATGCTGAAGCTCGTATCAACGGCTTATCATACAGCCGTATGATTGATGGCTTGAAGAAAGCAGGTATTGAGCTTGACCGTAAAGTGTTGGCTGATATTGCTGTGCATGAAAAAACAGCGTTTGCTGATCTTGCCAAACAAGCTAAAGAGGCTTTGGGTCAGTAAAGCACATGCAGGAAGCAATCAGTCATATAGAAAAAGAAGCGCTGGACGCGATTCATGACGCTGAAGCATTAGACACCCTTGAGGCTATTCGAGTTCGCTTTTTAGGTAAAAAAGGCGAGCTTACGGATATTCTAAAGGGTGTTTCTTCGTTACCAGCTGCTGAAAAGCCGAAAGTTGGCCAAGCCGTGAATCAAGTAAAGCGCACCATCATGGCCAAGCTTGATGAAAAGCTTGAAGCAATCAAGCAGGATTTGCTTGAAGCTGAGCTTACCAGCCAAACCATTGATGTCTCAATGCCAGGCCGAAACAGCAATGTTGGCCACAGGCACCCCATTTCACAAGTTCGTGAGCGAATTATTGGCTATTTTAGCGCACTTGGGTTTGATGTTTTGACAGGACCTGAAGTAGAAACCGAATTTTACAATTTTGAAGCGCTTAATATACCCTCACATCACCCTGCACGTGCCATGCATGATACGTTTTATTTTGGGGATGATAGGCTCTTACGAACTCATACCTCACCCGTACAAGTGCGCTCGATGGCTTCAGAAGAAACCAAGCCACCGTTTCGTCTCATTGCCCCTGGCCGAGTGTATCGTCGTGACTCTGATGTTACGCATACGCCGATGTTTCATCAGCTCGAAGGTTTATTGATTGATACCCAAGAGCAAGCGGTCAATATGGCGCATTTAAAAGGCGTGCTTGAAGACTTCTTTGCATTTTTCTTCAAGAAAACCGTGCCCCTTAGATTTAGACCTTCTTATTTCCCATTTACAGAGCCATCAGCTGAAGTTGATATTCAATGTACCAGCTGTGATGGTGAGGGCTGCCGAGTCTGTAGCTTTACCGGATGGCTTGAAGTACTGGGCTGTGGCATGGTACATCCTAATGTACTCGAATCCGTAAATTTATCACCCGATGAATATCAGGGTTGGGCTTTTGGCTTAGGTATCGATAGACTTGCCATGCTCTACTATGGTATCGATGACTTACGTAAAATGTTTGAGCATCATATCGACTTTTTAAAGCAGTTTTAAATCAACCGACTTAGGATACGCCAATGAAAGTGAGTGAATCCTGGCTCCAAGAGTGGGTCAACACATCATTAAACGACACAGCACTTGCCGAAAAGCTCACCATGGCAGGCCTTGAGGTGGATGAAATCAGCCCGGTTTCGGGTGCCTTTTCAGGCGTTGTTGTGGCACATGTTATAGCAACAGAGCCGCATCCTGAGGCAGACAGGCTTACCGTATGCCAGGTTGATGCTGGTGACGATGCACCTGTGCAAATTGTTTGTGGCGCAACCAACGTCAGAAAAGATTTAAAAGTCGCACTCGCCAAGTGTGGTGCAGTACTACCCGGTGACTTTAAAATTAAAGAAGCCAAACTCAGAGGCATGCCTTCACAAGGCATGATTTGCTCTTCTTCTGAATTGGGCCTTGAAGCGACATCTGAAGGTATTTTAGAGCTTCCCAATGATGCGCCGATCGGTACACCACTCGAAGCGTATTTATCACTGGATGATAAAGTACTTTCTATTGAGCTTACGCCTAATCGCGCAGATTGCTTCAGCATGCTTGGTGTGGCACGCGAAGTGTCAGCGCTTACCAACGAAAAGTTAGATATTCCGAGCGTAACATCTATCAATCCTGCCTCTGAGAAAACTTGGGGTGTGGTGATTGATGCTGATAAGGCTTGCCCTGGATATGCTTTAAGGTTGATTGAGGGTATAGACAAACACGCCGAAACACCGCTTTGGATGAAAGAGCGTTTAAGACGAGCAGGCATTCGACCTATTAACCCTGCTGTTGATGTGACCCAATATGTGATGCTTGAATTTGGTCAGCCTATGCATGCTTTTGATGCCAAGCGTGTCTCTGGTGATGTTCGCGTACGCTTTAGCAAAGAAGGCGAGCAAATCGTTTTGCTTGATGATAGTGCTGTTACGCTTGCAGCAGATGTATTGCTGATAGCCGATGACGAAAAGCCTCTGGCCATTGCCGGTGTGATGGGGGGTAAGTCGAGTGCAGTCGATGATAAAACCACAGATGTATTACTAGAAAGTGCCTTTTTTAGCCCGCAGCATATCGCAGGCGTTGCCAGAGCACATCGTTTATGTACTGATGCTTCACAGCGCTTTGAGCGTGGTGTTGATCCTAAGCTGCACCCAAAAATGATTGAGCGTGCTACAGAGTTACTGATGAGCATTGCCGGCGGTAAACCAGGCCCTGTGACCTGGCAACATGTCGCTGATTATGCGCCTGACGTACACATTGCATTTAACCCTAATCAAGTTGCAAAATTGACAGGCCTTGAGGTTTCTACTGACATCATGCAAACCATGCTTACAGCGCTTGGCATGCAAGTCGAGGTGCAAAACGCCGAACTTTGGCAGGTTGCTGTACCAAGCCACCGATTTGATGTTCGCATCGAAGCTGATTTGGTCGAAGAAATCGCGCGTCTATACGGTTTTGATAAGCTCGAGCCCCAAAAGTCATCTGGGGATTTGATGAAAGGCGAAGTGGACACGTTTTTTGTGGCTTCAAACCATGTAGCTAACAGCCTGGTACATCGAGGCTTTTCTGAAATTATCAGTTATAGCTTTGTCGATGCCGATGTGCAAAGCGTATTTTTCCCGGATGCAGCTGCACTGAAGCTTGTGAATCCGATTTCTAAAGATTTAAGTGATATGCGTGTAAGCCTATGGCCTGGGCTTATCTCAGCTTTGGTGTATAACTTTTCTAGACGACAAGACGTATTGAAGTGTTTTGAGGTTGGAACGGTATTTGCGCTTGATGGCAAAACACTGACTGAGCGCGCTAAAGTCGCAGCACTCCTGACAGGCACGCAGGGTGAGCTCAACTGGGCTGATCAGAACAGAGCTTACGACTTTTATGACTTGAAGGGAGAGGTTGAGGCCTTGGCCGCATCTGTGGGTAAAACCTTGGTTTTCAAACCTGAAGCACATGCAGCACTCCATCCAGGTAAGTCTGCAAGGGTGTATACCGAAGATGGTCACCCTGTTGGTTGGTTGGGCGCCTTACACCCAAGCTTAAGTGAATCCCTGGGTTTAGAACTCAGAGATGATATTGTTTTGTTCGAGCTTGATTTAGATGTGTTTGCTTCACCCAAACACGTACGGTGCCAGTCGGTATCTAAATACCCAGATGTTCGCCGTGATTTATCTTTGTTGATGGATAAAGCCGTTTTAGCCTCAGAGCTCGAGACTTTGGTTAAAAAAACCATCGAAACCCAAACGGATACTTTAAAATCGTTTGATATATTTGATTACTACATGGGTGAGCAAGTGCCCGAAGGTAAGAAGAGTCTAGCGATTGCCATGACATTTCAGGCACAAGACCGAACGCTGACGGAGCAAGATATTACGCCCGTCGTTGATGCTTTGATTCAGGTATTGGAATCCACTCTCAATATTCAGGTGCGCGAATAAGCTAAGCATTTGAAAAAAACTGTGATACAATCGAGATGGTGGCTAGTCAAAAACTAACCAAATTATGAGGGTGCCGTGTGAATGCGCTAAGTAAAGCACAGTTAATTGATGTTTTATGCGAGAAGCTCAACCTATCGAAGGCTGATGCCAGACAGATGGTAGAGCAATTTTTTGAACAAATGCGGGATGCGCTTTCCAATGGGCACCATGTAAAGTTATCAGGCTTTGGTAACTTTATTCTGCGAGACAAAACAGCAAGGCCTGGGCGTAATCCTAAAACTGGTGAAATGGTGCCAGTGAGTGCGCGTCGTGTGGTGACGTTTAAGTCAGGTAGTAAGCTTAAACAAAAAGTCGAAGCACAAGACCAACCCATCAGTGAATAGGTCGTTTCCTATAATCCTCAATCAAAGGATTTTCAATCGGTAAAGGCTCAGGTGAGTTGTCTGGGTTCAAGTAGGGTTCTTCTACGTAAGTCATTTGCGAACTGTTATCTACCAACAAGCGATACCAAGGGTTTTGATTCGCAAACTCGCGTTTTTCGGCTTGCGGATTATATCTACCAGATGCTTGAAACAGCGGGTCAATATCAACAATCACGGCGCGGTAGCCATGATCTTTATGCACCACAATATCACCTACATTAAACTTTGCACAGCGTGACATATATGTACCCTTTTAAGACATACTGTTATTAAAATGATAGTATACGAATTCTATATGGTCAATTTGGATGCAGTTAGATCGGAAAAATATGATCGAGTATCATATTCCATAGGTGTCTTTTGAGTTCCATAATAGCTTGTGTTTTAACAGCGTCTTCTAGACCAAGGAACTGTCTAAGAGCAGTTATGTACTGGAATGGTGTTGTGTCGCCTTGTCGAATGGCATTAAAGACATGTACAACCATACAAGGTGCTCTCGAGCATTACCATGTGCCATAGCTGGTTTAGGCTAAATAAGTTTTTGCTCTTGGTCATATAATTGTACTGTTGTTATCATAATGGTCTCTTTCTAAAACTTGCAGTGCTTAAAAAGAAACCATTATGCATGATGTTTATTATGAGTCAATAGGGGTGCGTTTACATATTCTATCGGCAAGGTAGCCCACAGCACCTGCGTAATAGATAGAGTTGTTGTAGCGCAAGATCATTTTGTAGTTAGGATAGGCCAAGAAGACAGGTCCACCATGAGGTTGAATGATGCTTGCTTTCAACTCAGGGTGTGGCAATGCGCCGCCATTTTTGGTGCGAACCCCAAGCTCTTGCCACTCCTTAACAGTTTTAACCGTGGATTTACCCTCAAGATTTCTATCAAAGTTGGCAGGGAGCTTCACATGAATGGCCCAAGGCTCACCTTCGCGCCAGCCTTTGCCTTTCATGTAGTTGGCAATAGAGGCGAGTGCATCAGGCTTGGAGCGCCAAATATCACGCTTACCATCGCCATCATAATCAACCGCATATTGCACCCAGCTTGAAGGCAAGAACTGAGGGTGGCCTGAGGCGCCAGCCCACTCACCTTTGAAATGCTTAAGATCAACATGGCCATCATTCAATATGTGAAGGGCGGTAAACAATTCTTGGCGGAAAAATTCTGCGCGTTTTGAGTCATAAGCAAGTGTTGTCAAAGATTTGATGACCGGGAAGTTACCCATGTAGCCACCATAGCTGGTTTCAATACCCCAAAATGACACAATAAAGCAGGGGTCTACACCATATTCACGACCAATCGCCTCGAGCGTTTCTTGGTACTGTTTGTAGCGCTTTTTGCCCATGGCAATACGGTAGCTATCGATGCGTGACTTTCTGTATTTATAATAACTCAAGCGGTGTTCAGGCTGGTGTTTAGATAGGCCTTTGACCTTACGGCTGGGCTCGTGCACGTTGGCGAAGGCCATGCGAATAATGTCAGGGGAAATGCCTTGATCTAAAGCCTCTTGTTTGACTTCTTGTAGCCATAAATTCCAATTTTTTTGTTCAGAGAATGCTGAAGTGGCAGTAAAGCAGGTGATAAAGACGGTGAAGGCAAGTGTTGTTATTTTCATGAAAATCTCCACACAAGTGAATTATTATTTTGTTTGCATTAAGTGTGGTAGAGGATTCTATAAAATTCAAATTGCTTGATAAAGCCGCATATCTTGCAATCTGAGAGCAGTCAGTGTGCCGCCCCAAACACAGCCTGTATCGATGGCATGGATATTGGCTACAGGGCAGTGGCCCTCTAAAGCTGCCCAATGACCAAATACTAAGTGCTGCTGTAAAGACTCCGCTCTGGGTAGCGCATACCAAGGATATACACCATCTGGAGCATGTGCGGGTTTGGTTTTGATGGACAAATCTAAATGCCCTTCAGCATTGCAGTAGCGCATGCGGGTAAAAGCATTACAGATGAGTCTTAGTTTGTCTATTTCAGGTAGGTCTGCGTGAAGATGGCTGGGTGTATTGCCGTACATATGTGCCAAGAATGCAGAAAAATGGTCGCCCTGTAGAGTGTTCTCTAACAATTTTGCGTATGCTTTGGCCTCTTCTAGAGTCCAGCTTGGCGGTATACCGGCGTGCGTCATGACGGTGTTAAGTGAACTGTCATAGGCAAGTAACGGTTGCTGTTTAAGCCATGCACCTAACTCAAGCTTATTTTCTGAGTTTAAAACAGCATCAAGCGTATCATCTTTGGATGCTTTGCTGTCGGGCAGATAGATGCGCGCCAGCAAATGCAAATCATGATTGCCAAGCGTAATGACAGCTGGTGTTTTAAGGCTGCGAATAAAGGTAAGCACTTCAAGTGACTTTGGGCCTCGATTGACCAAGTCACCCACAAACCATAGCCTATCTTTAGCATCGTCATACTGTATGACTTCAAGCAGGCGAATCAGCGCATCATAGCAGCCCTGCACATCCCCTATGGCATAATCAGTCAAAGGGGTTGGCCTTGGGTTTTAAGCTTGGGTTTTGTTTTTGTTCAACTGCAACCCATGTGCCTGTTGCAGTCAGAACTTGACGCGCCTCGCCCGCTTTTGCATCGATGGTTAAACTTTCTTTGGCTGCAGCTTTTTCTGAAACTTTAAAGTTTAATTTATCAGGCAGGCCAATGGAGTTTTTCAAAACCACGCCTTCTTTTTGCTTGGTGTTGGTTTTGTCATCAATATCTAGTGACTCTAAGCCTTGCTTGACTGCAAGCCAGTTTTTAAACTCGCTGCTTTCTCGTACAAAAAGTTTAAACGTATCAGGCCCAATTAAAGTGCCACCAGGGACATTCAACAGTGGATATTGATTGAGGGTAAGCTTGCTTGCTTCAAGGGACGCCATAAGCCATTTGATAAATTCAATACCTGCAAGTTGTTCTTTGTCGAGCAAGCTTTCATCTGGGATATCGATAAAGCTTGTGCCACGACGCGTAGGTTGTCGAGCTCGACCTGCATGCGGCGGTGGATTGACCAAGTCATCTTGGATGGCAATGGCATCTGCTCGGTCTAAAATGAGTCCAAGCGTACCAGAAGAAGCAGCATCTTCATGTAAAAGCGCAAGCCAAACCTCAAGAACATCTAAGTTTTGCGCAAGCCAAGCAAAGCCTTCTTTCGGCATGAGACTTTTTGCCAGCAAAATATTGAGCCTTTGGCGAAAGCTCTCATCTAGATTATGGTTTACAGTATCAAACTTATAGGCATGACAACTGCGCGCAAGCGGCTCCAATAAAGGCTCCCAAGTTTTAATCAGGTGAGCATGATGATTGTAGAGCTGCACGTCATAATCTAATGGTAGTTTACCAATGCCTCGCAGGAGACCTGCCGAAAATAGGGCATACCACCATAGCTGCTGTTCTTCTGAGAGCTTTGCACCTGGGTCTTGTAAGACAAAGGTTTGGAAGAGCTCATTGGCAGCTGCAGTTCGACTTAACGCATGGTCGAAGGCGCCACCAGGGCTTGAAAAGTAGCTGTTGGTGGTATCTGGCAATTGCTGCATATAATCCAGAAGATTAAAAATCAGCTTTTCGCATAAGGCTTGAAAGCGCGCAGATGCCAAGTGGCTTGTTTTTGCAAGGTTTTGGATGGTGTCTTGGCGTTTGTGTTTCAACACAAGTTGCGCTGCAGGCACAATGGCAGTTAAACCATGCTCATGCGCCTTATCGAGGTGTTTGTGATGCGGTGTTTCAAACATGCATTGACTCTCCTGACAATGGATGTACTTAGTCTATTCTATCACGGCTCGGAGAGATATTGCGCGAGCTTAATGCATGTGTCAACCGATAAATTTTCAATGCGTAATTTAGGGTCAATGCCTAGGTCCGAAAAGGCTGCTTTAGGCAAGCTCTTCAAGCTATTACTTAGTGTTTTTCGTCGCATAGAGAACGCTTGTGTCAAAACAGTATTGAGTTTAGATAGTACTTTTTCTTCGGGTTTGTGAGCTTTAGGTATTAATCTCACAATGGCTGAGTCTACTTTGGGCTTAGGCTTAAATGCGTCAGGCGGTACGATAAATAAAGGCTCAACATCGCACTGTGCTCGCGCCATGATGGTAAGCCTGCCATAGGCTTTGGTGCCAGGGGAGGCTGCGAGTCTATCAACCACTTCTTTTTGTAGCATAAAATGCATGTCTTTGATAAACGCACTAAACTGCAGAAAATGAAACAAAAGAGGGGTGGAAATATTGTAGGGCAAGTTGCCAACAATTCTGAGTTTGGGACCTAAGTTATCTAGAGGTACGGTTAGGGCATCTTGCTCAATCAGCTTGAGTTTTTGATAAAACGCTTGTGCTTTTAAGTGTTGCTGGATGTCTGTATCGATTTCAATGGCGGTAAGCTTGTCAAGTTTGGTTAAAAGGGGGGCTGTGAGCGCGCCTAAACCCGGGCCTACTTCCAGCATGTTATCATCTGCTGAAGGCTTGATGGCATCAATAATGCGTCCAATGATGATTTTATCTTCCAAGAAGTTTTGGCCGAAGCGTTTTTTGGCTTGATGACTCATTAAAAGTGACCCAGTTGATACAGCCCCAGAAGGGAAGCCAAGGTGAAAGAGGCACCCATGAGTGCTCCAAGCAGCACGGGTTTGAAAGTGTGTTGCCGAGGGCTAATATTCTCTTCTCTGTGCTGTAAAGCTTGCTCTTTTTGTAGTGTGATCAAGTCATGTATGTGTTTGGGCATATGAGGTAACTCTTCAATGAAGAAGGGGAGGTTATCTTTCATGTGCTTTAGAAACGCTTTGGGGCCAACTTGCTCTTTGACCCATTTTTCCAAGAAAGGTTTTGCAGTGCGCCATAGATCAAGCTCAGGGTCGAGTTGGCGGCCAAGGCCTTCTACTGCCAGTAGGGTTTTTTGGAGTAAAACCAACTGTGGTTGTACTTCCATATGAAAGCGTCTTGCGACTTGAAATAATTTTAATACCAAGTAGGCAAATGAGATATCTTTGAGTGGTTTTTCAAAGATAGGCTCTGAGACGGTACGAATGGCGCTTTCAAAGGCGTCAATGCGTGTATCACGCCTAACCCAACCTGATTCTATATGCAACATGGCAACACGCCTGTAGTCACGACTGAAAAACGCCAGCAAGTTTTCGGCAAGATAGCGCTTATCACTTTCATTCAAAGTACCAATAATGCCGAAATCGACACAGATATACTGGGGATTTTTTAGGTGCTGTGGCGAGACAAAAATATTGCCTGGGTGCATATCGGCATGGAAAAAGCAGTCACGAAACACTTGAGTAAAGAAGATTTCAACACCGCGCTCAGCTAGTGTTTTGATGCAAATGCCATAGTCTTTGAGGGTATTGATGTCAGTGACTGGAATGCCATGAATCCGCTCCAAAACAAGGACATTGCTATGCACATAGTCCCAATAAACCTGAGGCACATACAAAAGTGGCGAACCATCAAAGTTACGCCGGAGTT
>Ga0115012_10000143_pt1 | contig 40675 bp, 36 predicted proteins | sample TroAtlMetagenome_FD_88706 | JGI IMG/M metagenome (GOLD analysis project Ga0115012, IMG submission 88706) | Marine eukaryotic phytoplankton communities from Atlantic Ocean - Tropical Atlantic ANT10 Metagenome | ecosystem: Environmental > Aquatic > Marine > Oceanic | place: Tropical Atlantic... | reverse complement strand
CTCTTTGAGCAATGCCTCCGAAATAGGCTCATTCGGTGCGTGCTGAAATAAATCCGCAATGCGGTGAAGGACGTTTTCTCGCTCTTTGTCACCAACACCTGTGATTACAAAATCAATATGCTGACTCGAAAACGCCCCTAGGGTATAAAACCCTAGGATGCAAAATAGAAGTAGGCGCAAGCATTTATTATTCATACTCGTGGCAGGCAGATAAATCTTTGAGTGTTTCTCGAGCATGTGTCAGTACCACAGGCGGTACACCTGCAAGAGAAGCAACTTCTAAACCATAGCTCTGGCTCGCAGGGCCTTGTTTGATTTGGTACAAAAAGACAATATGACCATCGTTAATCACAGCATCGACATGCACGTTTTGTATCGAGATATAGTGATCCGTAAGCGAAGTCAGCTCAAAGTAATGGGTAGAGAAGAGTGTCATGGCTTTGAGGCTTTCAGCAAGGTGGATACAGGTTGCTTTTGCCAAAGCTATGCCATCAAGCGTACTGGTGCCACGCCCAATTTCATCGACCAAAACCAAGCTTTGTTCCGTCGCATGGTTTAAGATATATGCCGTCTCTGTCATTTCTACCATAAAAGTAGAGCGACCGGAGATAAGATCATCATGGGCACCTATACGCGTAAAAAGTTTATCAATAGGGCCAATCGTTGCTGAGGCTGCAGGCACATAACTACCAATAGCACTTAAGAGTACAATCAGTGCCGTTTGACGCATATAAGTCGATTTGCCACCCATGTTAGGGCCTGTAATCAACAAGGTATTGCGACCAGGTGCAAGGCTTAAATCATTGGCAATAAACTTATTAGGCAACAAGCACTCAAGTACGGGGTGCTTACCCGCTTTAATATCAATGCCTGGTTCGCTTGTGAGCATTGGGCATGTCCACTTTAAATCTTCAGCAGTCATAGCTAGGGCATGTATTACATCAAGGGCTGCAATAGCGCGAGCTATATCGGCTAGCGGCGTGATGTATACTTGCAAATCTTCTAACAGCTTTTCATACAGCCATTTTTCACGGGCTAAGGCTTTGGATTCGGCAGAGAGGACTTCGGCTTCAAATGCTTTCAACTCTTTAGTTACAAAACGCTCTACGTTTTTAAGCGTTTGCTTGCGCTCAAAGTGCTCGGGTAAATGGTCGCCAGCTTGCGCTTTAGAGATTTCAATATAGTAGCCATGCACGCGGTTAAAGCCAAACTTAAGGGTCGAGAGGCCTGTGCGTGCTTTTTCTTCTTGTTCAAGCTTTGCCATTACCTCATTGGCATTGTCAGAAAGCTTGCGATAGTTGTCGAGCTCTTCATCAAAGCCGGGTGCAATGACACCGCCATCGCGCATCAAAGCAGGTGGGTTTTCAATGATAGCCTGCTCTAAAAGCGTTAAAAGCTTGGGCATGGGCTTAATCGATGCGCTCAGTCTTTGCAATAAGCCTTGCTGAAATGGCTTGAGCTTTTCTGATAAAGCGGGGAGCACCGCAAGGGTTGTGCGTATTTGCACGAGGTCTCGCGGGCGCGCTGACTTTAAAGCAATCCGTGAGGTGAGTCGCTCAATATCTTGTATGTCTTTAAGCAGGGTGTTTAACTCAAAATAAGCTTTATGTTCGATGAGCTCCGCGATGGCTTCTTGTCTTGCTCGTAAAATCTGATGGCAACGTCTAGGGCGGTTTAACCAGCGTTTAAGCAGTCGGCCACCCATAGCGCAAGCCGTCTGATCTAAAATACCAAATAAAGTATGAGCTCGTTCACCACGTGCATTTTCAAATAAGCCCAAGTGGGTTTGTGTGGTGGCATCAATTTCAATATAGTCGGTGTTTTTTTCGAGTGTGACTTTAGTGAGGTGAGGCATGGCTTGACGCTGTGTAACCTGTAAATAACTTAATAGACCGCCAGCAGCAGAAAAAGCAAAAGCATAATCTTGTTCACCAAAGGCGTGTAAGTCTTGCGTGTTGAATTGTGCCTTCAGTAGGTCTTTGGCGTGGACAAGCTCAAATTCCCAGCTGGGTCTTAAGTGAATGGGGTGTGTTTCTCTTAAAGTATGCGCAAGGGTAGAGTCTTCCATTAAAATTTCTTGTGGTTTTAAGCGGCATAGCGCTGCCAGAAGTTCACTTTTGTGTTCCATTTGTAATAGATGGAAGTGCCCGCCACTTAAGTCAACCCATGCAAGACCATAATGCTTTTTAGCAATATAAATCGCGGCAAGTAGGGTATCTGTTTTGGCATCCAGTAAGGCTTCATCCGTCACGGTACCGGGGGTGACAATACGGGTCACTTGGCGCTCAACAGGGCCTTTACTAAGAGCCGGGTCACCAATTTGCTCACAAATGGCAACAGATTCACCAAGCTTGAGTAAGCGCGCCAGGTAAATCTCTAAAGCATGATAAGGCACACCTGCCATAGGGATGGGTTTACCTTTAGATTGGCCGCGATGGGTTAAGGTAAGGTCTAATAAGCCTGCCGCTCGCGTTGCATCTTCATAAAAAAGCTCGTAAAAATCGCCCATGCGGTATAACAGCAACCGCTCAGGATGTTCAGCTTTAATGCCCAAGTACTGGCGCATCATTGGGGTATGTTCAGAAGATGTCATAATAAATAACGCTTACCCAAGAAAAAGTGCAAAGAGTGTATCAAAATGTGTGTTAGATTTTAAGACGCATCTTGGTTTCTGCACGGTGGCGAGTTGGGTATGGCTTGCTTACGTGCCTGCCATTCTTCTGAGGTATACAAATGCATACTGAGTGCATGCAAACCGGTATTAAACTCAGGCTTACACAGCTCGTTGATTAAGCGGTGCCGATTGATTCGGGTTAAGTCTTTGAATTTATCTGAAACCACAGTGACCTTGTAGTGGGTTTCTGTGCCTGGCCGTTGGTGCCTATTAGACTCGTTAAAAACTTCGATAAAATCAGGCGCTAAAGCTTCAGTAATAGTTTGGTGAATGCGGGCATCACGGGTTAATTCTGTCATTATATCCAACCTAAAATCAAAAGATGCTAGCATAACATAGCTGAATAAGGCATGATGCACGTGCTTTTAGAAATCTTACGGAAAACAAGGTTTCAACAAGCATGACAATAATCATGGAGGAATCAATATGTCCCGCTTCAGCTCATCTCGAGGTTTTACCCTTATCGAACTTATGATTGTAGTTGCCATTGTTGGTATTCTTGCAGCCGTTGCTATTCCCACCTATCAAGATTACACCATCCGCGCGCGTGTGGTCGAAGGTGTTCACTTAGCAACAGCGGCAAAACTTGCAGTATCAGAAGTTGTTTTATTAACCAATAACTTACCCAAAAGCCAAAAAGATACAGGCTATGTAAGTCCCAGTCCCACACAAAATATTGAGTCGATTAAAATTATGGATAAGACGGCAGCGATTCTTATCTCATATCAAAAATCCGTAGGTCAAAAGCAAACGCTCATCATTACGCCTAAGCTCAGTCAGCAAGGCGACTTAAGCTGGGTGTGTGATGGTGGTACTTTACCAGAAAAGTACTGGCCTAAGGGATGCGTTAACTAAACATCGGTGTGGAGGGTACCATGCTTATCATTGGTACCCCGCCTGTGCTTGCTGGGTGAGTAAATAACCTATATCTGGCAGCCTCGCTTAGAGGTGTATCGTTTTCGATGTGTTCAATAATCATAGACATGTCAAACTCAATACCTTCATCTGTTGTAAAGTTATCATCATTGTTTTCAATAATGATAGTTGCTTTTTCTTTGCAGGGGGCAACAAAGGCTTCAAGCATGGGCTTTACATCACGCTTATATTGAGTAATGACATGCTCCATGGTGCGTCCTCGTTCACGCACATCTCGCTCTAGTCTGCGAATAAAGCAAATATCTGGTGCGGTATCGACATAAATTTTGGTGTCGTACAGTGTTTTTAAGCACTCAGGGTACTGAATCAAAATACCTTCAATAATAATAATGGGTTTGGGGGAGGCCGTGATGGTTTCAGCCGTACGGGTGTGCGTAGCAAAATCATAGGTTGGTATTGAAACACTTTCTCCATTTCTTAGCATCTGAAGATGCTCTGCCAGTAACTCAAACTCAATGCTATCAGGGTGATCAAAATTCACGAGATCACGCTTTTCAGGATCCATATTTGATAAATCTAGATAGTAATTATCTGAAGAGATGAGCAGGCACTGTTCTTCCCCATAGTGCTCAAGAAGTTTATTCGCTATGGTAGTTTTACCTGAACCTGAAGGGCCGGCTACGGCAATGATTTTTGGCATATAACAACTTCCATGAATAAAGCATGGCGGCATCATGCATGAGATAATTACAAATCACAAGAAAATACATAAGTGTTGGTCTACTATTATTAAATAAAACCATCAATTTTAATTTTGGAGGCATATAATGGATAATGAAGAAGAAAAAAATGTCGATGTTGAATCTCTGAGAAACCTTATAAAGCGGTTAAATAATGAAATGAGTAGCTATATCGAAGAAGAGTCATTAGAGCCTGAAGTCGAGGCACAAGATGCAATGAACAAACTCATGACCAAAGCGCTTGGTGAGAATTATGGTATTGCCTATGGTAAGGGAGATTATTATGATTCTAATCGCAACCCCTTGGGCGACACTTGGTATAAAGATCTTGCAATGACCGTACTACAACCTATCAACTTAGCAATAGTTTCAGCAATTACGATTGCTGCTGGGGCGATAGGTATGGCTTTAAGTATTTTATTTACGCCTTTCTCGGAAGATGCAAGAGTGGGATTTGCAATGAGTGCCGCCACTACGGCGATAGGTATAGGTGTGGGGCTACTTGCAGCAATAGCACCTATTGCACGTACATACAATTTGGCGACTCGTGTCTATGCAACAGTCACTGATGACATAACCGAAGAGCAAGTTGATAAGCTGAATGTTGATACAGTTCAACAAATCAAAGATGCTCTTCCAACACCAAAAGAAGCCAATGCGACTGAAAAATATAAAAGCGCACTGGACTCAATAGATGAAGATGATGATGCTACCCATGAGGAAGATGAGGGTCTTAGTTTTCATAAAGAGCCCAAGGGTTAAGCTTTGGAGCTATCAACGCGTTTTTTAAGCGCACATAATCAGGCATGCCATTCACATAAGGAGGGTATGCCTCACCTTGTATTAGTGGGCGCAGGTATGTACGGCAGGCATCAGTAATACCCATACCATCTTCACGAATATATTCTTTAGGCATGGCTTGCTCAATGTTGGCAACATCACACAAAGGAACTTGGCCTATGTGCCAGGTATAAGGTTCATCTTGCTCACGAACCACCGTAGGCATGACGGCATTGTGGCCCTCAATGGCAAGCTCAACCGCAGCTTTACCCAAAGCATAAGCTTGCTCTACATCAGTGACTGAGGCAATGTGACGTGCAGCACGTTGTAAGTAATCTGCAACCGCCCAGTGGTATTTATAGCCCAGTTTTTCTTTAACCAAACTTGCAAGTACTGGGGCAACGCCACCCAGTTGTGCATGGCCAAAGGCATCACGCAGCCCTGATTCACTTAAAAATTGCCCTTGCTCATTTTGTACACCTTCAGACACCACAATCACACAATAGCCATGCGTTTTAACACAGTTTTGTACGCGCTCTAAAAAGATGTCAGGATTAAACGGCACTTCAGGGAACAAAATAAGATGCGGCGGGAGGTCTTCGCTTTCATTGGCAAGGCCACTTGCGGCTGCAATCCAGCCGGCATGTCGGCCCATGACTTCTAAGATGAAGACTTTGGTTGAGGTTTCTGCCATGGATGCCACATCAAAGCCTGCTTCTTTGGTAGAGACGGCAACATATTTTGCGACCGAGCCAAAGCCTGGACAGTTGTCGGTAAAGGGTAAGTCATTGTCTACAGTTTTAGGAATACCAATACAAGTGATAGGAAAGCCTTGGGCTTGGCTCATTTCAGCAACCTTATTGGCGGTATCTTGAGAGTCGCCACCGCCATTATAAAAGAAATAGCCAATATTATGTGCTTCAAACACTTCGAGTAAGCGCGCATATTCAGGGCCTTCTTTACCAAGTTTATGCCGGCAAGAACCAAAGGCACCTGATGGTGTATGTTTGAGTTTGGCAATGTCCGCATTTGTTTCGAGTGAGGTATCGATGAGCCTTTCAGTGAGTGCGCCAAGAATGCCAGACTCTGCGGCATACACTTTGCCAATTTTATCGGGGTGTTGTCTTGCAGTTTCTATGACGCCACATGCTGAAGCGTTGATGACGGAAGTGACACCGCCTGACTGGGCATAAAGTGCATTTTTAACTGTGCTCATAGGTTTATCCTTCTACCGGTTCGATGGTTAAATGGTTGAACGCCTCAATGAGGTTCTCTATCTCTTTCATGGTATCTTCTAAAGCTGCTTTAATTTCTTCAATATGCGTTGACTGTGCACTCAAGTACTCGAGGTTAGCAAGTGCAGTTTCTAAAAACGGTAAGCCAGAGAAGCCACAGGCACCTCTGAGTGAGTGTGCCGTTTCTTCGATTTGCTTGATGTCGCCATGTATTAAAGTTTCACGCTGGAGGGTAAGCTCTGATACAAAACGTTCCAAAAACTCATAGGCAAAAGCTCTGTTACCTGACATTTTTTTCACGCAAAGAGACCAATCTATGGGTGATGTTTTCGCTTGCTTTAATACGGTTATAAGATGCTCTAGTAATGTTTTTTCGTCAATGGGTTTAGGTAGCTTTCTAACAATTTTGTGTTCATCTAAAAAAGCGCGGTCTAAGTCGTGATTATCTGCGCTGATGAGTAGTGCTGGGGTTTGCTTGTTTAAAAGCGTTTGTTCCCTTATGAAGTGCATAGCACTTAAGCCATCAAGTTTTGGCATATGTAAGTCGATTAAGATAGTATCGAATTTCTTTTGATGGCAAAGCGCAAGAGCTTGCTCGCCATCATCAACAACATCAAGGCGAGCAATATCTGCAAGCCAAGCACGGAGTAACATTTGATTGACTTCATTGTCTTCAGCTATAAGAAGATTTGGGTTTAGTTTGGCAACTTCATCACGCAAAGCATCCAATGCCAGGGTGTCATCTTCAAATGAGGCTGCTTGTAGCAGTAGTGATTCAACAGTATTTCTGAGTTTCTGAATGTTAGGTGGTTGTAAGATAAAGGCTCTGGCGCCAAGACTCTGGTAGTGCTCAATAGGCCACTTGGAAATCAGGACTGTGGGTATTTTTTGTGCTTGAATCAGGCTTGTGATGGTTTCTTCATGCTCTTGAACGATGTGAATAAAAGCAAGCTTGGCGTCGGGGTGCTGTATAAAGGCTGATTGTAAGGGGTTTATGCCATTTGCCTGAATGCAATGCATGCCAAGATGACCAAGGCCATTACATAAGGCCTCTAGGTATAAAGGATTCATATCAAAGCAAATGGCTTTGATATGGCTAAACAGTTTAGGGCGGGTTTTTTCAACCTCATAGATGGGCAGTTTCGCAACTTTTAAAAGCACAGAAAACGTGGTGCCTTGGTTAACAACGCTTTTAAGCCTGATGGAGCCGCCCATGTATTCTGCAAGCTGCTTGCAAATAACAAGCCCTAAGCCTGAGCCCGCATAACGCTTGGTGCCAGAAAGCTCTGCTTGATGAAAAGGATGAAAGAGCTTGCCTTGTTCGTCTTCAGCAATACCAATGCCTGTATCAGAGACGGTAATACAAAGGGTATAGTGCTCTTCGGTCACTTCTTTCACTTGCGTGCGTATAAGCACGTAACCGTTATCCGTAAATTTAATGGCATTGCTGACAAGGTTGCTGATGATTTGTTTAATACGTATAGGGTCACCCACCATGGTTTGCGGTACATCAAGGTGTGTAGAGGGAATTAAATCCAGTCCCTTTTTGTGCGCATTAGGTGCAAGAATACCTAGTACATCATCGATACAGCTACGTATGTCGAGTGGTATGGCATCAAGCTTGAGCTTGCCGGCATTGATTTTTGAGTAATCAAGAATGTTGTTTAAAATGTCCAGTAAGTCTTTGGCGGATGATTTAATGGTTTTGACGTGGTCACGAGCAATGGGGGAGAGTGAACTTTCGAGTAGAATATTGGCAAAGCCAATGATGCCGTTCATGGGGGTGCGTATTTCATGACTTAAGCTTGTGATTAAAATAGATTTTTGCTTAAGCTCTTCTTCGGCTTTGCGTTTATCCATAATTAAATTCACATTTTTAGATTCAATTAGCTCTAAGCTTTGCTGTAAGTCTTTGGTTTCCACATCTATTTGCTGATAAAACTCATCCACTGTTTGTATGTATTTATTTTGTAAGTCTGCACAGCCTTTTTCAATCATGCCGATATCGCCATCACTTTCTACTTTAATAGGCGTTTCATAAGCCTGGTTAGAGATTTGCCTCATAGCATGCTTTAACCTCTGAAGCGGGTAATATATCTTCCTTCCATGGAAATGGTGTAGCACGAGGCCAATCGCAATACCAAGTAAAGTGATACAAATGCTGGCAAGGTATAAACCATATTGTTTTATTAATGCAGGTTTGGTATCCAGATCTACAGAAATCCATCCCAGCACGTGATCAGCTTGAATGCTTTTATAAGGTTGCAAATAGCGCTTAAGCCTTGCTTGGTTATAAAGATTGAAGTGTTGCAGGGTGATGGGGGATTGAAAGCGCAAACGATATTTATCAATGGCCTTGCTTGTGATGACTTTACCTGCATTAGGAGAAAGCACCGGTATGGTGTGTTTTTGTGGGTAGTGGCGGCCACGATAGGCAAGCAGTTCACCATTGGCATCATAAAAAGCAATGGATAGGATATCTTCGTTGGTTGCAATAGAATCTACAAGGCCTTGTAGACTGCGGTTGTCGCCTTCGAAAAGGGTGATTTGAGCTATGGGTAGCATCTGGTTGATATAGGTTTCACCCAAATGTGCACTGTGGTGATTCAGGGTTTTTGAAAGTTCAATATTGTAAAAAAGGGCAAACATCAAAGACACAATGACCATGGGCACGACTGTTGCCCACTGGAGTTGTTGCTTAATACCTATCCCTTTCACACCCAGGCCTCAAAATATTGCACGCTTTTCGCATGCGATGAATTCGGCTATTATAGCCGCAATCGTCTTTTGAGCAAAATGGAGTAAATATGGTTGTAAAAACGCGCTTTGCGCCGAGCCCTACAGGTCACTTACATGTTGGAGGTGCAAGAACAGCGTTGTTTGCCTGGCTTTATGCTAAGCGTCACCATGGGCAGTTTTTACTTCGTATTGAAGATACGGATGAAGAGCGCTCTGAACGAGCTTATGTCGATGCTATTATCGAAGGCATGGCATGGCTTGGTATGCATGCTGATGAGCCACCCATCTTTCAAACTAGCAGGTATGAGAGATATCTGTCACTTATTGATGACTTGCTCGAACAGGGCCAAGCTTATCGTTGCAATTGCTCAAAGGCACGCTTAGATGAACTAAGAGCCTCACAAATGGCAGCCAAGCAAAAACCAAGATATGACGGGCATTGTCGTAATCAAGAGATTTCAGAGTCTGAAGTGCATGTGGTGCGCTTTAAAAACCCTATGGAAGGTGACGTTCATTTTAAAGATGAAGTGTATGGCGAAATCACGGTTTCTAATACTGAGCTTGATGATTTGATCATTAAGCGCTCCGATGGCAACCCAACCTACAACTTTGTTGTGGTGGTTGATGATGCTGATATGGGTATTACACATGTGATTCGTGGTGACGACCATATTAATAATACCCCAAGACAAATCAATTTATACCAAGCACTAAATAAACCCATACCTACGTTTGCACACTTACCGATGATTTTAGGCGAAGATGGTAAGCGTTTATCAAAAAGACATGGTGCTGTTAGTGTTTTAGAGTTTAAGAAAATGGGGATTTTGCCCCATGCGCTGCTTAATTATTTGGTGCGTTTAGGCTGGTCACACCAAGATCAAGAAATTTTCTCATTGGAAGACATGCAGGCGAAATTTGATTTGGGCTCTATCAGCCGCGGCGCTGCAAGTTTTAATTACGAAAAACTGTATTGGTTAAATCAGCATTATATGAAGTCTGATGATGCCCATGACGTTGCAGCAGCACTGCAAGCGATTTTAGAAGCTGAAAAAATAGATATCAGCCAAGGTCCTGATTTGAAAGACATTGTGCTGACGCATGCTGAGCGCTGCCAAACTTTGGTTGAAATGGCTGAAAAGAGCAAGTTGTTTTTTGAATCAGAGGTTGAATTTGATGCAACAGCCGTTAAAAAACATTTGAGACCTGTGGTGCATGAGCCTATGAAAGCGCTGTATGCCGCATTTGATGCAGAAGATAATTGGCAATGTGAAGCACTGCAACAAGTGATTAATGATGTGTGTGCGGCGTTTGATTTAAGTATGGGTAAAATTGCGCAACCTTTGAGGGTTGCCATTACAGGAAGCGGCCAGTCTCCAGCGATCGATATGACTTTGCAAATGCTTGGTAAAACCAAAGTGCTCGGGCGTTTAACCCAAGCCATAGCTATGATTGAAGCGCGAATGAGTGAGGCCTCAGCATCATGATTCTTTGTTTGGATGTTGGTAACTCGCATATCTATGGTGGTGTATTTGCAGGCGATGATATCCGCTTGCGCTTTCGGCATGCCTCCAAAGAGAGCACGTCTGATGAGCTTGGCTTATTTTTAAAGCAAGTATTGCGTGAAAACGACTGTGACCCAAGTCAAGTGAAGCAAATTTCAATTGGTTCTGTGGTACCAGAGCTTGATTACTCTTTGCGTTCAGCTTGCATCAAGTACTTTTCTATTGATCCCTTTTTTTTACAGGCAGGGGTGAAGACAGGACTTAATATTAAGTATCGCAACCCACTTGAAGTTGGGGCAGATAGAATTGCAGATGCCATTGCAGGCACGCATCGTTTTCCTGATACACCGTTGATTATTATTGATTTTGGTACAGCCACGACTTTATGTGTGATTGATGCTAAAAAATCGTATTTGGGTGGCGCTATTTTACCTGGGCTTGGTCTTTCGGTTCAGGCACTATCCAAGCAAACGGCAAAGCTGCCTACCGTTGATATTATGCGTATGAAAGCGCCGATAGGCCGAAGTACGGTTGAAAGTATTCAGTCAGGGATTTACTATGGTGCATTAGGTGCGGTTAAAGAGCTGATTGGACAAATCAAATCTGAGACTTTTGCCGGTGAAGAGGTTTCTGTGCTTGCAACTGGTGGTTTTGCTTCTTTGTTTGATCAAGAAGGTCTTTTTGACCACCTATTACCAGACTTGGTGTTAGAGGGCTTGCGTCTTGCGCAAATGTTAAATTCTTAATGAGGGAAAACACTTTTTGAGTCACATTGTGAAATTAAGTGTTGTTCTAGTAGGGTGTGTCTTATTGGTGGGTTGTATGACACCAACACCAAGGCACGCCGACAACATATGTAAGGTCTTTCAAGAGCGACCCGAGTGGTACGCCAAAGCTCGGGCATCAGAAAAGCGCTGGCAAGTACCCCTCACAACCCAAATGGCCATCATGCATCAAGAGTCCAAGTTTGATGCCAATGCTCGCCCTAAGCGTACCAAGCTTTTAGGTTTTGTGCCCTGGCGTCGCCCATCGACAGCATATGGTTACGCGCAGGCTCTAGATACCACCTGGGATTATTATAAGCGCTTACGCGGCAAGCCTTTTGCATCAAGAACGTCGTTTTCAGATAGTATAGATTTTGTCGGTTGGTATACGCATCGAGCCCATGTTAGAGCGGGCATTCCGCCCGCTGATACCTTTGCCATGTATCTTGCTTATCATGAAGGCATTGGGGGATATCAGAGGCGAACCTATCGTAAGAAGCGATGGTTGGTTCAAGTGGCAAAAAAGGTTAGACTAAGAGCTGGGATTTATGACGCACAGCTTAGGCATTGCGAGGCACGTCTACACCGAAGAAAATGGTTGGGTGTTTTTTAATACATTAAGAGATAGGGACAATCTATGAAACGCACACTTATTTCAGCAGCATTATTATCTGGTATGGCAGGCCCTGCTTTTTCGGGCACCATGGGTGAGATGCCAAAAATGCCATGGTTTGTCATGTTAAGTGGTGGGCCTGTTTGGTCAGCTTCAGGTGAAAAGCAAACCATTAGTTTGCAGCCGGGTGTGGTGAACACGTATCAGCCGGATAGAAATGTATCGACCTTTGGCACAGGCTCAGTTTTTCTGGGGGTAGATAGAGACTTTTGGCATGGCTCAAGGCTTGAAGCCGGGGTCGCCTTTACCGGTAGCGGACCTGATGTTGTGAGAGGTGGGGTATGGCAAGACGCCAATCCAAACTTTGATAATTTTGCCATGGCTGTAGGATATCAAATCACAAGCTGGGGCAATAGCAATCTTGGCCCTGCCAACTTGCAGACAACATCCACTCGGCTTGGCTTAAGTAGTATTTATGCCAATGAGATGCAGTTTAGTTTGATATATACCGCTTAATCTTGCATAGCCTCTAAAAACCCTGTGAGGTGTGGCTTGCCTTCTGCAGCCAACATCTCACGGAGTTGTTCGAGCCTTGCGACATACTCACTTTCAGAATAATTGCCCCGCATCAATTCAAACTTTAGATACACGCAATAGGTATTTAGTACATCTGTTTCGCAGTAGTCACGAATTTTTTGAATCTTTTTCTCTTGATAGGCGTCAAATACATGAGCGCCACTCATGCCCATTTTGCCAGGGAAGCCAAGCATACAGGCAACTTCATCCAGCGGAGCAAAAGCCTTATTTTGATAACTTGCAAGTACATCCATGAGGTCTAAATGGCGCATATGAAAACGGTTGATATAATTGTTCCATTTAAACTGTGAAGCTTGTTCGCCCATTTCCCAGTAACGGGTAGCCTGAATGCCATGATGCAACGCACGGTAATGCAGCACCGGCAAATCAAAACCGCTGCCATTCCAGCTGACAAGGTTAGGTGTATGTTGCTCAAGGCCTTTAAAAAAACGTGCAATCAACTCAGGTTCATCATCCTCGGGTGCACCCAGTGACCAGACTTTAACGCTTTCATGGGTTTGCATTACAAGGGATATGGCAACAATTTTTTGTAAGTGATGGGGTAAAAAGGTATGACCTACTTTTTTCTTACGTAGGGCAAACATAGCTTTGCCTATGTCTTCGTCACTGAGCCCTTGTAAGTCATAAAGTTTTTCACCAGTTCTGACATCAGGTATAGTTTCAATATCAAAGATTAGTACTGACATAGGGCAAAAAATTTATGTTCGTTTGGGTTATAATCTAGCAGATATTACGTGACAAGTCATGGGGGAGCAGGTACGATAACTCCCATCAAAGAAGCATTCATTTGAGGATTAGTCGTGACATTGCGTTTGATTTTACTAGGCGGACCAGGAGCAGGAAAAGGCACACAAGCTGATAAGCTTGCGCTTCACTACAATATTCCCAAAATATCAACAGGGGATATGCTGAGAGCAGCCGTTTCTGCGGGTACACCACTTGGCCAAGCCGCAAAAAAAATAATGGATGCGGGTTCGCTGGTTTCTGATGATATTATCATCGCGCTTGTCAAAGAGCGCTTAAAAGAGCCAGATTGCGCCTTAGGCTTTTTGTTAGATGGTTTTCCACGAACCATTCCCCAAGCTGAAGCCTTAAAAGAAGCAGGCATAGATCTTGACGCTGTGATTGAAATTGCTGTTGATGATGAAGAAATCGTTAAGCGCATCAGTGGCCGTCGTATGCATCTATCCTCTGGTCGGGCATATCATCTTTTATATCACCCACCTAAAAACGAAGGTTTGGATGATGTTACTGGAGAGCCTTTGGTGCATCGAGAGGATGACAAAGAAGACATCATAAGACATCGCCTTAAAGTTTATCATGAACAAACGGAGCCGCTCGTCGAATTCTATCAAACACTGAGCCAAACTGAAAAGCTCAACTTTTATAAGATTGATGGTGAAGGTTTGGTGGATGATATTTTCAACCGTATTGTATCTTCACTCGCTTAAGGAGGCATGATGGACAAGGATGACCAACAAGTTGTACGTGCACTAACAGCCGCAGACTTTGAAGCTGTCATTGAGCAAGAAGACATGGTATTTGTCGATTTTTGGGCTAAGTGGTGTTCGCCATGCTTACAATTTGCCAAAACCTATGAAAAAGTCGCTCGCCTTTATCCAGATATTCTGTTTGCCTCAGTCGACTTAGAATCGTCAGGAGAGCTTGCCGAACTTTTTGAAATCAAAACCGTACCGTATTTGATGGTATTCAAAAAAGGTATTGCCATTTATGCTGAGGCAGGCACATGTCCTGAGTCAGTACTTAAAGAGCTTGCTGATCAAACCTTGGCTGCAGATGTCAGTCAGATTCGTGCAAGTTTAGATGAGCAATCATAAAAAATAAGCAATAAAAAAAGGGAGCCGAGGCTCCCTTTTTGATACATAGAAGATTATGCTGACAAAGAGCTAGATGAGCTTTGCTCTTCTTCTTTGCTTTCTTCTTTGCTTTCTTCTTCTGTGTTAGCTTTTTCGTTACCAGAAGCTTCTTGATTAGCTGAGTTATCAGCAGCTTCTTCTTTATTAGCTTCAGCTTCTTTCTTCTTGCTGAAGAAGTTCATAGCCATAATAACAGGGGTTGCAACAGCGCGAACCAATAAAGCAACAGTTTGCCATACAGCACTTACAACTGCGAGCATGAAAGATTCTGCAGCACCTTTAACATTGCTCCATGCATCTTTTGCATCACTTTTAGCAGCATCTGTATCTAAACGCAATACTGCGAATAAGCTGCTGAAAAGTGAGTTTACAGCGTTGAGTGCATTGGTTAAGAAAGAAAGTGTGTGCGCAATAGGTTGTGCTACAGGCGCTTGAAGTTCTGTCAAGAAAGATTTGGTGTCAGCCCATGGCTTGGTAACATCGCTAGGTTGAGTTAAACCTCTTGTTTCAAACCACTTGTTGGTGTCTTCCAAAGTAATTCTTTTAGATTTTTTAGCGTCTTCTTTAGGAGCTTCAGTTGTAGCTTCTTCAGTTTTAGCTTGATCTTCGTCATTTGCAGCTGTTGTTGTGTCTGCGCCAACTTGTTGTTCAGAAGAATCTACTTCTGAGTTTGGCTGTGAGTTATCGTTACCTTCTAGGTTGGGGCTATCTTCTGAGTTAACGTTATCTTCTTTCACAACGTTCTCTATTGGTGGGTTTTCGATTTGGTCTTCGATTTGGTTTGATGACATAATAAATCTCTCTGTAAAAAGTTAGTAAAGCAAGCGAAAATTACTAGGTTTAAAATACCCTGTCAACAGTTTTTGCAAAAGAGGGGTAATTCTTTACCAGTACGACTAAACTTGCTGAAACTAAGAAATACATGTTAAAAATGAAAGAGTTTTATGGATAAAATGACCCGAAGTGGAAATCGATAAACTTCAGCAAACATACTGTGCAATCAACGACTGGTTTAACATGCCACAAGGTATGCATGTAGCTGATGCGTGTATGAATCGTTTGGCCACCTATAAGCACATATGGCCCAATGCACCTTCTGTTTTACAGCTGGGTGTCACAGGCGGACGTAACTGGATACCAAGCAAGCATTCAACTGTTTTAACCCCTTGCTTAGACTATAAACGTGCACAATGTATTGCCTCGCCAATTGCCTTACCTTTCAAAAAAAGCAGTATTGATATTATTCTTGCGCCATTTTTGTTTGAGATTTTTGAAAGCAAAGCAGATATTCTGGCTTCTTTGGAAAGCGTCATTAATCCCATGGGTTATGTGGTGCTATTTGGGCTAAATCCTATCAGTCTTTGGGGGCTCGCCTTGAAGACCAGACGCATTTCTCGTTTATCCAATAAGCTTAGGCTGCATAACCCACTTGCCATCAAGCACTTTTTACAATCTCATGGCTATGCTCAAATCGCATTTGAGAGTTTTTATTATATTCCGCCTTTTAAGCATGATGTGTTAATCAGAAAATGTAGCTTTCTTAATGAAATGGGAAAGATGATGTCGTTGTTTCCACCAGGATTTTATTTGCTTATTATGCAAAAGCATCAAGTGTGTCCTACTAAGCTTATGGAGCGTGCCCGAGAAGACAGTCTTTGGGTGCCCAGCGCTTAGTTCTTCAAACGAAAATTTCATTGTTTCAAAGACGAAGCTTGATTATACTGTGGCCTTTTGATGCGCCGACTTATTTATGACCACTATAGAAAAAATTCAAGAAGTACACCAAAAATCAAAACTGCTATACAGTCTTGAGCAAATTGAAGCTGCCCTCGATACCATGGCGCAAAAAATCACAAGTGATATGAAGGAAGATAATCCTATCGTATTGTGTGTGATGGTGGGTGGTGTCGTTACACTTGGACACCTGCTTACCAGGCTCGACTTTCCTTTAGAAGTTGATTATGTTCATGCCACTCGTTATCGCGGTGATATCAAAGGTGGTGATATCCACTGGCGTGTGAAACCTGGCTTTGATCTCAAAGACAGAAACATCTTGATTGTTGATGATATCTTAGATGGTGGTATTACTTTATCTCATATCATCACTGAGCTTAAAACCATGGGTGCTAAGTCTGTGAAGACCGCAGTACTCGTCGACAAAAACCATAAGCGTGAAGAAACCGGCCTGCTTAAAGCTGACTACTCAGCCATTGAGGTTGCAGACCATTATATTTATGGTTTTGGCATGGATTATAACGAGTACCTGCGTAATGTGTCTGGGATTTATGAGGTCGCTCCCGAGCACGAGTAAGTTTTTAAGTGAATGCTCTCAAAGCATGATTGATTTTTCGGTATAAATCCGGCACCCATTTAGGTTGATTTTTGAGCTCGGTTTGTGCGACTTCTTTTCTTAAGTCATTAGGTGCAATAATAAGTTGGATGTTTTTTAAGCCAACTTCATGCGCAAGCATGAAAAGTTGGCTGATGGCATCGTCACCAATCGCAAGGCAGCCGACAGACTGGTCACTGCCATGTAAGTAAATATCGCCACCGAGCTTTTTTCTACCATCATGTTTGGCTTTGTGCCTGTCATATTGATTTGGGTAATTCACACGCATGGATAAATGCATAGAGCTGTTGGGGTTGAAACCTACAAGCTTATATATGCCTTCAGGAATTTGCTTGTCTCGCTCTTTGAGTTTAGGACCTAGATGACCACTGTAAGCTGTGAACGGGTAGGTATGAATATGCTCCCAGTTGTGTGTGCTTTTTTGTGCCCAGAGCTCGAGCTTTTGCTCTTTTTTAAAGGCAAGAAGCGCAAGTTGCTTCGGTGGATAATCGACACCTGCATCAGAAAAAAAGCCCTTAAGCTCAGGCTTTGTGGGTAGGCCATAGATTTTGATGGCATGTTTGGTGGCTTCTTCATGTGTCATAGGCATGCTGCCCATGGCACTCACACGTAAAGCAAAGAGCACTGAACATAAAAGATAAGTATATTTTTTCATACAGGAGCTCCTTAGTTTACAAAACGCAATCATCTTACTGAAAAATCCGCTGCAAGCAAACAGGGCTTCAGGTATACTCACCCCATTCTTAGGTAACAGGAGGTATGCCACATGCAATCCCCGTTTTTAATTAGGCGAGTTGCAGTACTGGGTGCGGGTGTGATGGGTGCACAGATTGCTTCGCATTGTACCAATGCAGGGTATAAAACATATTTATTTGACTTAAAAAGCGAAGGCAGCAATCCCTATAAGATGGTGCAAGATAGCCTTAAACGCTTAACCAAGCTCAAACCATCACCACTGGCTGAATCTGTCAGTTTGATTGAAGCTTGTATCTATGAGCAAGATCTAGAAAAGCTAGTATCATGTGATATTGTTATTGAAGCAGTTGCTGAGCGCTTAGATATTAAAGAGTCTCTATACCAAAAAATAACACCTCACTTGGGTGAGCATACGGTTTTAGTGAGTAATACTTCGGGTCTGAGCATCAATAGTTTGAAGTCCGTTTTACCAGAAAGCATGCATGAGCGCTTTTGTGGCGTACACTTTTTTAATCCGCCACGCTATATGCATTTGGCGGAGCTTATTCCTTGCGATAGTACCGCGCCAGCATTACTCGATAACTTAGAGACTTGGCTAACCAGTGGTTTAGGTAAAGGGGTAGTACGTGCTAAAGATACGCCTAATTTTATTGCCAATAGGGTGGGCGTTTTCTCACTTTTGGCAACGCTATATCACGCTGAGCGCTTAGGCCTTGCACCAGATAAAGTCGATGCCCTAACTGGTGTATTATTAGGCCGACCCAAGTCTGCAACCTATCGCACCATGGATGTGGTTGGGCTTGATACACTTAAGCATGTGGTACATACCATGGAAGAACATCTAAAAGACGATCCATGGCATCAGTATTATGCTTTACCAGCATGGCTTGTTGAGTTGATTGATGCAGGTGCTTTGGGGCAAAAATCAGGGAGGGGTGTTTTCCGTAAGCAAGGCAAAATCATTGAAGTCTATGACCCTCAAAGTAAAACGTACCGAGCGACTGAGTCTGATTTGGTGCCGGCAGCACTGAAGCAAGCATTAAAACAAAAAAGCCAGCAAGACATATTTAAAGCTTTATTGGCACTAGAGGGACCTGAGGCTGAGTTGATTCTCGCTTGTTTTAGAGATGTATTTCATTATTGTGTGTATCACCTAGAAGATATTGCTGATTCTGCACGTCAGGTAGATGAAGCTATTAAATGGGGCTTTGGCTGGCAATTAGGACCTTTTGAAACTTGGCAGGCGTTTGGTGAAGAAGCTGTGCGCGATTGGTTGCAAGCATCCATCAGCGACAACTTAACCATGTGCGAAGCAGCGTTACCAAAAGTCTCTTTTGCTGCAGAGCCATCAAAACTTGCGGTATACCAGAAGCAACATGTTAAGCCTCTGGGTGTGTTATACGAGAATGAGGGGGTGGTACTTAAAAGTTTGCCTGATGACTTGGCGCTTATATCTTTCAAAAGCAAAGCCAATACCATGGGCAGTCAAGTACTTGAAGGCATACAAGGCGCTTTAGATGTGGTTGAGGCATCGGGTCAGGGCATGATTATCATGCAACAAGATCCTATGAATTTCAGCTCAGGTGCCGATCTCTCTTTGGTTCTACAAGATATTGAAGCGTCCAATTTTGCAAGCTTGTCACATATGGTAAAAGCATTTCAAGCAACGCTGATGCGTGTGAAGTATGCCTCTGTGCCTGTGGTTGCAGCTTTGCGTGGTCGAGCACTGGGCGGTGGGTGTGAACTTGTGATGCAAACCGATGCTGTGGTTGCTGCTTTTGAATCTTACCCTGCACTGGTGGAGGTAGGGGTTGGGTTGATTCCTGCTGGTGGTGGCTGCAAGGAGCTGTTATTAAGAGCAACACAATCAGCAAGCCCAGATGTGATGTCTGTACTCACGCCTTATTTTGAGCGCACAGCCATGGCGCATGTACCAGGCAGTGCTTTACAAGCGAAGGCTGAGGGTTATTTGCGAGCAGCGGATAGTATTGTGATGCACCAAGAAGAAGTCTTGTTTGCGGCCATCGCCAAGATTAAAGCATTGCAAGCCGCGAGCTATAGGCCACCCCTTGAGCGTCAAATTAGAGTACCAGGTCGAGATGGTTTTGCCAGACTAGAAGCCTTGCTTGCGAACTATAAGGCCGGTGGTTTTATATCAGAACATGATACTTTGATTGCAACCAAGCTTGCTGAAGTGATGACAGGTGGTGATGTTGACCAAAATACTATGGTTGATGAAGCTTGGCTATTAAAGCTTGAGCATGATGCTTTTATGGCGCTTTTAGAAACTGAAAAAACTCAGGCACGCATCAAGCATATGTTAGAGAAGGGTCGTCCCCTCAGAAATTAAGGAGAAAAAGTGTGAGCGAAGTTTTTATTGTAGACTGTTTGCGAACACCTGTGGGCAAGGCCCCAAGAGGCGTATTCAAAAATAAGTTACCGGATGATTTGTTTGGTTGTGTAGTGAAAGCACTAAAGCAAAAGCATGCAGGTATTGATTGGGCTACTACCCAAGATGTGATTGTCGGCTGTGCTATGCCAGAGGCTGAGCAAGGCATGAATGTAGCCCGTATTGCAAGCTTACTTGCAGGGCTGCCTGTCAGTGTACCTGCCATGACCATCAATCGCTTTTGTTCATCTGGTGTGCAAACCATTGCAACAGCTTCCCAGTCTTTAGCGACTGCCAAAGGCCCTGCAGTTTCACTTGCAGGCGGGCTCGAGAGCATGTCTCGTGTACCTATGGGTGGGAATAAATTTACGGTTAATCCTGCTGTTTTTTCGGATGAACATGTGTCTATTGCTTATGGTATGGGTATTACTGCTGAGATGGTTGCTGAAAAGTATGGTGTGACTCGTGAGCAGCAAGATACTTTTGCGGTAACCAGTCATGAGCGGGCTGTTAAAGCCTTAGAGCAAGGGTGTTTTCAACATGAAATTGTACCGGTTGAAGTTACTCAGCGCGGCGCCAATCTGAACTCTGGTGAAGTACAAGAGACGACCAAAACCATTGGGCATGATGAAGGCCCAAGAAAAGATACCTCACTTGATGTGATTGCCAAATTAAGACCTGTGTTCTCTTTAAAGGGCACAGTAACAGCAGGCAATACGTCGCAGATGAGTGATGGTGCGGGCGTTGCATTACTGGCAAACGAAGAAGCGATTGAGGCTTTTGGTTTAACACCAAGAGCAAAATTATTAAGCTTTGCAGTTGCAGGGGTTGAGCCTGAGTATATGGGGATTGGACCTGTGAAGGCGATTCCAAAAGCGCTCTCAGATGCGGGCCTGAGTCTTCAAGATATCGATTGGATTGAACTTAATGAAGCTTTTGCTGCACAAAGCTTAGCTGTGATTGAGACTTTAGACTTGCCCCGAGATAAAGTAAATCCTTGTGGTGGTGCCATTGCACTTGGACATCCCTTAGGTGCCACGGGTGCGATTCGTACAGCGACACTTTTGCACGGTTTAGAACGCACGGGTGGACGTTATGGTATGGTTACCATGTGTATTGGTACTGGTATGGGCGCTGCTGCGATTTTTGAACGCATATAAAAAAGCCGCAGTAAATGCGGCTTTCTCTACGCTTGATGGCATTATTCGTCTGTAAGGCGAAAATATTTTGTGCCAAAGTAGCGTTGTAATTTTTTGCGGATGGTACCACGGCTAATACCGAGTATTTTAGCAGCTTGAAGTTGGTTACCACGTCTACGCTCCATAACAGCTTGGAGTAATGGTGGTTCTACTTCAGAAAGAATCATGTCGTAAAGATCATGAATAGGCTTGTTCTTGTTTTCAACGAGAAAACGATTAACGAGCTGATAGACGAGATCTTGCAGACCTTGTTCTTGTTTTACAGCGTCAATCGTTGTACTTGATTCAGTAACACTCATCATAACTTCCTTATTATCTTTTGATTAAATCAACGCAGCTTCATCACGTTTATCTAAAACGCGATTTTATCTTACATGAAACTTAATTGATTAGCCAGACCATTCTATGGCGCGTTAGCAATTTTTTTTTCTTGTGCGAGCGTATTAAGAACTAAACTGCAGAAAGAGGTGTCTGCGGTATCACCAGAAAGCGCTTTTTTTAAAGAAATCAGTTGCTTAGTCACTTTTTGGTTCAGCGGAGAAGATGCATCAATGAGGGATGAAACCACACGGGTTAACTCTGTGGCATTACAATCATACTGTAATAATTCTGGCACAATCATGCGCTTTGAAAGTAAGTTACATAAACCGATGTATTGTACCCTCAGAAATATGGCTGCAGCAATTGCTGTTATGAGATGTACTTTGTAAATAATACACATGGGTTTGGCCAGCAAAGCGCATTCTAAAGATGCTGTGCCTGAAGCTACAATAATGGCATCACAAAGGTTAGCGACTTCTGTTGCTTTCTGATTTTCAATGAAGCTTGTAGGGACTTCATCTTCATGCCAATAGCGCTTGATTTGCTCTGGTGTAAGCGTTTTAGCAATAGGTATGACACAGTGTAAATCAGGATAAATGCTACGCAGCTTTTTAGCGGTTTCAAATAAAACTGGCAAGTGCCGCTCAATTTCATTGATGCGACTGCCTGGAAGTATGGCAAGACGCTTGCCTGTGCTTGGAATATGGATGGCCTCACAGGTAAGAGAGCGTTTGGTCTCGGCTTCAGGCATGGTCAGTGGATGGCCAACAAAAGAGACATCGACATTGGCATCTTCATAAATGGTTTTTTCAAAAGGAAAAATAACTGCCATATGATCAATGTTTTGCTGGATGACCTTGATTCTTCCAGGCTTCCAGGCCCAAAGTTGCGGGCTTATGTAATAAATAATACGTAGCCCAAGTACTTGTTTGGCATATTTGGCAAGACGCAAATTGAAACCCGGGTAATCGACTAAAATCAGCAAGTCAGGTTTGACAGTTTGTAAGTGTTTTTGTGTGGCACGAAAGGCTTGTTTGATGACTTTTAAGTGTTTGATCACCTCAACAATACCGGTAACACCGTAACGGGCCAAGTCACTGATAATCTTTACACCTACTTCTTGCATGAGCGTGCCACCAATGCCTGAAAAGACGGTATCAGGGGCTTTGGCAAGTATCTCTTTGACGAGGTTTGCTGCATGCAAATCACCAGAGGCTTCTCCGGCAATAATTACAATATGCTTAGGCTTCGGTTGCTGTCTGTTTTTGTCGTTCATTAAGATTATGATGAATCAGTGAAGAAATTTTTTCTGCTGTTGCTAATGCCTCTAGGCCTTCTTCCCCGGTGACGATCGGTGTGCCATCTTCTTGAATACAACGCACAAATGCTTTGACTTCTTCTAGTAAGGCGTCACCATTTTCAAAGACAGATTCATGTCTGGCAACTTCAGGGATGCCAGGAAACATTTTGCCATCCCCTTTGGTGAATACAGCAAACTTTCGATTCTGGTAATCAATCGAAATATAACTGTTCTTTTGAAAAATACGTGTTTTTCGCTCTTTCTTGAAACTTACACGGCTTGCAGTCACGTTAGCCACAGCATTATTCTCAAAAGTAATGCGCGCATTGGCAATATCAATCGAAGACGACAGCACCGGTGCGCCATGCGCATCTAAAGATTTGATGGGAGACTTCACCAATGTTTGAATGATATCAATATCGTGAATCATCAGATCAAGCACTACGTTGACATCGGTGCCTCTTGGATTAAATGGCGCTAGGCGATTAGACTCAATAAACAAAGGCTCTTCAAGATGCTCGTCTAACGCAAGTCGTGCAGCATTAAAACGCTCAAGATGTCCGACTTGCAACTTTACGTTGTGCTTACGAGCAAGCATCACAAGCTCGTTAGCTTCAGCAACGGTTTCGGTAATCGGTTTTTCTATCAGTACATGAATGCCTTGCTCTATGCATCTTTTGGCAATTTCAAAGTGTGCACTTGTGGTTGCCGCAATACTGACGGCATCGACTTTACCGAACAAGTCTTGATAGCTCTCAAAAGCAGGCACTCCGAATTCCTTTTCTGCCGTGAGGCGAGCTTCTTCTTCAACGTCACATACAGCAACTAGTTTAGCTTCTTCCAAAGCTTGAAATTTTTGGGCATGGAAGCGACCTAAGTAGCCGACACCAATCACCGCACAAAGAGTAGGAGTCATAGCGTTTGAGATGATTTATTGTTGGCGAATTATTACACCTTAAGCTAAGAATGGCAATTTAAACTTATCGTTTCTCTAAAAGATGCGCTATGCTCAAATGACAAGGTCGTAATAAAAGCAAAAGGAGTTGGTTGTGTATAGTACGATATTACATGCAACAGATTTAAGTGATACCCATTTTGACTTATGTGAACAAGCGGTAAAGCTTGCCCAAGCACTTGGTGCCAAGTTACATCTTATTCATGTCATAGAAACACCAAGCACGCTGCAAGTATCACAGGGCCTTGGTTTTGCAGAAATTGAGCCGCCCATTAAAGACGACGCTGAAATTGTCATGAAAGTATTGGGGGATGCCTTGCACCTTGATGCTGACAGACTTTATGTCGAAACAGGTTCAGTAAGACAGAAAGTGCTGGAAAAGATGCAAAAGCTCAGCGCAGATTTGCTAGTGATTGGCAGCCATAAACCTCACGATTTGTCAGAGATTTTAGGTAGCACAGCAAAAGTTCTGGTTGAACATGCACCTACAGATGTGCTTACGCTACGCACGAACCAATGATCTGTAATCAATACCAAAGGGTTTGGTTTGCACTAGAGCAATAATCACAAGATGAACAGCAGCCAACACTGGTTAGGTTGGAGCATGCTTTATCCATATTGCAGCAGCTGCTAAGTGCGCTTACAGCAATAATAAGCGTTGCTATATATAGTGTCTTCTTCATCATACATCCTTACTATGCTATGTGGTTTGCTCGAGCAAGGGCTTTATCTTCAAAGAAAAGTCCTCTTTGCCACAGCAACCGGTTAAAACTGAGCTTAATACAATGCCCAGAACTAAAAGACTTGGTAATAAGTTCTTTTTCATTTTCATTTAGTGTCCATTTATTATATTTATTGATACTTAATTGTATGACTAGATTTGTATTTTTGCAAAATTGATTTTTACTTTCTTTCCGTGGATGATGAATGCTTGAGAGGAGAGGAGCATATGGGTTTTCGCTATTGGCTTATAAAAATACTGATGATGTCGGTTGTTTTTCTGTCAGTAGATGTATCATCTGCTTTACCGGTATTAAATAATCCCTATCCTCATCAAGAAGCTAAAGAAAATATTTATTACACCTCATTTGCAGAGCAACCTAAAACACTCGACCCCGCTCGATCTTATGTGGTTAATGAGCTCTTATTCACCGAACAAATCTATGAACCTGCCTTGCAGTATGATTATCTAAAGCGGCCCTATCAGGTAGTGCCAAGAACCGCTGCAATGTTGCCTGAGATAAAATATGCTGAAGGTAAGACTATTTATACCTTAAAAATCACGCCAGGCATCATGTATCAGCCTCACCCGGCATTTGCTAAAGATGAGCAAGGTGAATATGTATATTTTCCACTGACAAAAGATTATTTAAGTCAAAAAGGCATTCGGACTTTACAAGACTTTAAGCAAGTCGGGACACGCGAGCTTACTGCAGATGATTATGTCTATGAAATCAAGCGCTTAGCTAACCCCGCCATCAACTCACCCATTTATGGTTTGATGGCTGAATATATCGAAGGCTTTTCAGAGTTTAAAGACAAGCTCCCTAACCATGGCCATCAAAAAGGCTTTTTAGATTTGCGTGCTTATGAGCTCGAAGGCGCGCGAGCCATTGATACCTATACTTTAGAAGTGACGTTGAAAGGCGAGTATCCACAGTTTTTATATTGGCTGACCATGCCGTTTTTTGCGCCTATTCCTTGGGAAGCGGATAGATTTTACAGCGAGCCGGGTATGCAGCAACGTAACATCAGCTTTGGCTGGTATCCTGTGGGCACTGGGCCTTTTATGTTGGTTGAGAACGATCCGAGCAGGCGTATGGTGCTGGTAAAAAACCCACATTACCATGATGCCTACTATCCAACAGATGGCATGCCTGATGATGCTGCCAAAGGGTATTTAAAGCATGCCGGTGAAAAAGTGCCGTTCATTGATAAAGCGGTGTATACCTTAGAAAAAGAAGCCATTCCTAGATGGATCAAATTCTTACAAGGCTATTTTGATTTTTCAGGGCTTACAGCAGATAGCTTTGATTCAGCTGTACAAATCACTAGTGAAGGCGAGCCTGTACTTACTGAAGAAATGAAACAGCGAGGCATTAGGCTTACTGAAGTAAGTGAACCCATGATTCGCTACCTTGGCTTTAATATGTTGGACCCCATTGTGGGTGGCAGCAGCGAGCGAGCACGTAAGCTTAGACAAGCAATTTCTTTGGCAGTCAATTTCGAAGAGTATATTGCTATTTTCCTTAATGGGCGTGGTACTGCGGCGCATAGCCCATTACCACCAGGCATTTTTGGCTATCTTGAAGGGGAGTCTGGCATTAATTCTTATGTGTATGGCTGGGATGGGCGTGCTGCACAAAGACGCTCTATTGAAGATGCAAGACAACTGATGGCAGATGCAGGTTATCCGGGGGGGAAAGATCCAAAAACAGGTAAAGCTTTAATCTTACATTATGATATTGCCGCAACCGGTGGACCAGAAGAAAAAGCAGCGCTGAATTGGATGCGAAAGCAGTTTAGAAAAATTGGGATTGCGCTTGATGTAAGAGCCACACACTTTAATCGCTTTCAAGAAAAGATTCATACCGGTAATGCCCAAATCTTCATGTGGGGGTGGATAGGTGATTATCCTGATCCGGAGAACTTCTTATTTTTATTCTACGGCCCCAATGCTAGGTATCCTGATGGCGGTGAGAACTCTAGTAACTATAAAAACCCTAACTATGATGCTTTATTCCTAAAGATGAAAACACTCAAAGACGGGCCCGAAAGACAACGACTAATCAATGAAATGCTAGAGATGTTAAGGTTTGATGCACCGTGGGTTTTTGGTTTGCATGGCAAGAGCATCATGTTAAGTCAAACATGGACTTCACCCATGAAGTCAGATCCCTTGATTGCTGATATTCTCAAATACATTGCGATTGATGTGCCCAAGCGTAATGAGTTAAGAAAAACATGGAATCAGCCTATACTTTGGCCCATTGCTTTGTTCGTTTTATTATGTTTTATATTTATCATCCCTTTTGTGTGTGCTTACTACAAGCGTCAAAGAAGTGCAGCACCTAGGATAAAACCATGATTTATTATTTTATAAGACGCATTTTATATGCTTTACCTATTTTGCTTGGCATTAATGTTTTGACGTTTGTCTTATTTTTTATGGTCAACTCACCAGACGATATGGCGCGGATGCAGCTCGGTCAGAAGCATATTACACAGACACAAATTGATGCTTGGAAAGTTGAGCGTGGGTATAATTTCCCTTTGTTTTATAATGCCGATAAAGCGGGCTCTGAGCGCTTTACCCAAAGCTTATTTTATCAGAAGTCTATCAAGCTTTTTGTGTTTGACTTTGGGCGCTCGGATGCAGGGCGTGATATTAAAGCAGATGTAAAAGTCCGCATGTGGCCAAGCCTTGCCATTGCCTTACCAGCTTTTATTTTAGGTTTGGTTGTGAACATCATTTTTGCCATGGTTTTAGTATTTTTTCGAAGTACTTATTTGGATTTAAGTGGCGTTATTTTTTGTATTATATTGATGTCGATATCGAGCTTGTTTTATATCATGGGTGGGCAGTTTGTGCTTGGAAAGCTCTTACGGCTTGTGCCCATTTCAGGATACGACAGCGGCCCTGATATTATTAAATTTGTCGCGCTGCCAATCATTGTATCTATCATCAGTGGCCTTGGGGCAGGTGGACGCTGGTACCGCACTTTATTCTTAGAAGAGCTGCATAAAGACTATGTGAAAACTGCAAGAGCCAAGGGCCTATCAGAACGTGTAGTGTTATTTAAGCATGTGTTAAAGAATGCCATGCTGCCTATCTTAACGGGTGTGGTTGTTATTATTCCTTCTCTGTTTATGGGCAGTTTGGTGCTCGAGTCTTTTTTTGGTATACCAGGGCTTGGTAGCTATATGATTGATGCTATTTATCAGCAAGACTTTGCGATTGTGAGAGCCATGGTGTTTTTAGGCTCCGTGCTTTACCTGGTGGGGCTTATATTAACCGATCTTTCCTATACTTGGCTTGATCCAAGGGTGAGGTTTTCATAATGCACTGGCTTTGGAGTGATGTTGTTTTTATCTTCGTGATTTGCGTAAGTTTGCTGTGCATTTTATTTAGTTTAAGAAAGTCACATCATCGACTTGCCTTTAGGAGATTGCTGCAAAAGCCAACGGCGATGGCGTCGTTTGTTTTATTGATTTTTTTCTTGATGGTTGCCATTGCCGACTCGGTACCTTTTGCCTTTGAAAGTGCTGAGCGCCAGGCGATGCGTCATACAACCTTGCTTGATAAAGCCCTGGCGCCCCTTGGTCAAGATTATGAAAAAACGTATTCTGCACCCTTAAAGCTTCAAGCATATGTCTCTGAAACCTACTGGCAAGACGGCATTGCGACACAAGTGTTCCCAAGACTTAGCTATCCAAGCATAAAGTTTAAAGATACGAAAGATGTGAAAGTATTTTGTATGAGTGCCATATTCGAGGCATTTTTAAGCAGCTTTATTATTGTGTTTGGCTTATCCGCGTTCTTATGGGGTGGGAAGTTTGTATGCGGTAAAGGTTCAGGGTTTATTCCGAGTGCCCCAGTATTTGCGACTTTGTTTACGTTGTTCCTAACTTTGATGCTGACACTTACCCTATATAATATATCGCGAGAACTGCATGTATTTGGCACGGGTAAGATTGGCCAAGATATTTTTTATCATGCAGTCAAAAGCATTCGCACGGGTCTTGTGATTGGTATCTTAACCACGGTATTTATGATGCCGCTTGCCGTGTCCTTAGGGCTTGCTTCAGGTTACTGGGGTGGGCGTGTTGATGATGCCGTGCAATACGTGTATACCACATTAAGCTCGATACCTGGGGTGCTTTTGATTACAGCATCAGTGCTATCCATTCAAACCTATCTTGCCAATCATCCTGAGCGCTTCAGTAGTCTCATGGATGAAGCTGATGCAAGACTGATTGCACTTTGTGCCATCTTAGGGGTCACCAGTTGGACGACTTTATGCAGGTTGATACGAGCAGAAGTGCTAAAGCTTAGAGAAATAGATTTTGTGGCAGCAGGCCAGGTGCTTGGAAGCCATGATTTAAAAATTATGATGAAACATTTACTGCCTAATGTGATGCATGTGGTTTTAGTCACCATGGTGTTAGACTTCAGCTTTTTGGTGTTGGCAGAAGCCTTACTTGCTTATGTGGGGGTGGGGGTATCACCCATGACCATCAGCTGGGGTAATATGATTAATGCCGCACGTTTAGAGCTCTCACGCGAGCCTGTGGTATGGTGGCCGATACTTGCCGCTTTTGGATTCATGTTTTTATTGGTATTATCCAGTAATATTTTTGCTGATGCCGTCCGTGATGCCTTCGATCCGAGGCAAGAAGGGTAGTTGTATATATGTCTAAAGACCAATTTGTCCATCTGAATGTTCATACCGAGTTTTCCTTGGTAGATGGCATTGTGCGCATAAAACCCTTGATGCAAAATGCGGCAGACAAAGGTATGCAAGCTGTCGCTGTCACCGATTTTTGTAATTTGTTTGCTGTTGTTAAAACATTCCAGGCAGCACTTGGTGCAGGCATTAAACCTATCATTGGTGCTGAGCTTCCAGTTCGATTCCAAGACAAGCATGATGCAGAAGTGAGTGCGCTTACAGTGCTTTGCCAAAATAAAATAGGTTATCGTAACCTGACCCGTTTGGTCTCTAAAGCTTATCTAGAAGGGCAGCACCAAGGTGTGCCCTATATTGAACGCGACTGGTTGTTTGATGCCGAGGCAACCGAAGGTTTGATAGCGCTATCTGGCGCGCGCCATGGTGATATTGGTAAGGCATTGCTGCAAGAAGATACTCAAAAGGCAAAAGCATTGGCCAAGGCTTGGTCGGAGCAGTTTGCAGGGCGCTTTTATTTAGAAATACAGCGTACAGGCTTTGCAGAAGAAGCCATTTATAACCGGGAGCTGGTCAAGCTTGCAGATGAGCTTCAGTTGCCCTTGGTTGCTACCAATGCGGTGCGCTTTCTTGAGCAAAAAGACTTTGAGGCGCACGAGGCCCGGGTATGTATTCATGATGGTTATACCTTGCAAGATAACCGGCGGCCTAAAAACTACCATGAAAGTCAGTATTTAAAGTCAGCAAAAGATATGGTGGCTTTATTTCATGATTTGCCTCAAGCTATTGAAAACACTGTAGAAATATCAAAAAGATGTACGGTGGATATACCATTAGGTGAAGTATATTTACCGAATTTTGAAGTGCCTGCAAGCTTTACGCCTGAGTCCTACCTTACCCACTTGTCCGAACAAGGCTTAATGCGGCGCTTTGCAGCAACTGAGTATCAAGGGCTTGAGGCACGCTACCAAGAGCGGCTCAAAATAGAGCTCAAGGTGATTCATGAGATGGGCTTTTCAGGCTACTTTTTGATTGTTGCTGACTTCATCCAATGGGCGAAAAAAGAAGGTATTCCTGTGGGGCCGGGTAGGGGTTCTGGTGCAGGTTCATTGGTTGCTTATGCGTTGCAAATTACAGATTTAGATCCGCTTCTATATGATTTGCTTTTCGAGCGCTTTCTTAACCCTGAGCGGGTATCGATGCCGGATTTTGATATCGATTTCTGCATGGATGGTCGTGACCGTGTCATCGACTATGTGGCAAGGCGCTATGGTCGTGAAAGCGTGTCGCAAATCATTACCTTTGGCACCATGGCAGCGAAAGCGGTGATTCGCGATGTGGGGCGTGTCCTTGGCCATCCCTATGGTTTTGTAGATAAAATCGCAAAGCTTGTGCCGTTTGAGCTTGGCATTACCTTAACAAAAGCACTCGAGCAAGAAGAAGAGCTGCAAAAGCGTTATGACCAAGAAGAAGACGTTAAAGGGCTGATTGATTTGGCTATGAAGCTTGAAGGCATCACGCGTAATGCGGGTAAGCATGCCGGAGGTGTTGTGATTGCACCTTCAGCACTTACAGATTTTACTGCTGTGTATTGTGAAGAGGGCTCAACGCAGCAGGTCAGCCAGTTTGACAAAGATGATGTGGAAGCAGCAGGGCTCGTTAAATTCGACTTTTTGGGCTTAAAAACGCTGACCATTATTGATTGCGCGCTTAAAACCGTCAATCAAAAAAGAGCTAAACTAAAGCTTGAGCCCATCACCATCGATGCCATACCACTTGATGATGCCAAAACTTTTGAGTTACTCGGCAAGTGCGAAACTACATCCGTATTCCAGCTTGAGTCACGTGGGATGAAGGATTTGGTGAAGCGACTGCAACCCGATAGCTTTGAAGATATTGTGGCGCTCGTGGCACTGTTTCGCCCCGGCCCATTGCAATCTGGCATGGTAGATGACTTTGTTGACAGAAAGCACGGACGTGCGCCTATTCTATATCCACATCCTGATTTGGAGCCCATTTTAAAGCCTACCTATGGGGTGATTTTGTATCAGGAACAAGTGATGCAAATTGCCCAGGTGCTGGCAAACTACACACTTGGTGGCGCAGATTTGCTGCGTCGCGCCATGGGTAAGAAAAAAGCAGAAGAAATGGCGAAACAGCGTGTTATTTTTACTGAAGGCGCACTCGAGCGCGAGATATCAAAAGAACTCAGCACGCAAATATTCGACTTAATGGAAAAATTTGCCGGCTATGGTTTTAACAAGTCTCACTCGGCAGCCTATGCACTGGTGTCATACCAAACCGCGTGGTTGAAAGCCCATTACCCAGCAGCCTTCATGGCATCTGTGATTTCAGCCGATATGGATAATACCGATAAAGTCGAAATGTTGGTACAAGAAACACGCCGTATGGGCATCAAAGTCAATGCACCTGCACTTATGAGTAGCGAGTATCAGTTTACCGTTGTCGATGACAAAACGCTTTCTTATGGCTTAGGTGCCATCAAAGGAGTAGGGGAAGGCGCTATTGAGGCCATCATTGAGGCAAGAAAGAGCAATGAATTCAAAGATTTATTCGGATTCTGTCAAGCGCTCGACTTAAAACGTGTTAACCGGCGTGTACTTGAAGCTTTAATCAAGAGCGGTACACTCGACTGCTTTGGGGTAACGCGCGCAACGCTTAAAGCCTCACTTGAAAATGCCCTGCAAACCAGTGCTCAAAACCAAGAGAGCCAGTCTCATGGTCAAAGTAGCTTGCTCTCTCTCTTTGATGAGGGCACAGAAGAAGAGCCACCCTATGTGGTTACCCCTGAGTGGCATACGAAGCTATTGCTTGAAGCGGAAAAAGAAACCTTAGGATACTACTGGAGTGGCCACCCAACCAGTTTATACCTTGAAGAGTTTGGTACGCATGTAACACCCATAGGCCGCCTTGAGCTTGGCATGAAAAAGGCGCGCATTTGCGGTTTGGTCAAAGGGGTGCGCCGGATTCAAACCAAGCGAGGCAAACAGCTTTTGATCATCAAACTTGAAGATGCATCCGCAGGCATGGATGTGGTGGTGTTTTCAGAAGTGATGGATCAATTTGAAGAGCCTGTATCTACCAATGACCTATTGATTGTCTCTGGAGAAATCAGCAAAGATGACTTCACCGGAGGCATACGCTTAAGTGCCGATGAATTGTTTTCGATTGCTGATGCCAGACATCGGTTTTCTAAACACCTCAAAATCAAACTCACACCCGAAGATGAAGCCCAGTTCACTACAGTTAAGCAGCTCCTCGAGGCGCACCCTGGAGAGATTGCAGTCCAAATCCATTATTGTCGTGATGATATCGAACGGTTGTTACCACTTAGCCAAGCGTTCCGTGTTTCTGGCGAAGATATTCTACTAGATAAGCTTGCCAAAATCATAGAACCCAATCACGTTGAAGTTTGCTACTAACCCCATTGATTTTTATTTTATTATTGTTATATAGTCGCGCAGTTTTCAATATATAAGAGAAACATGCTATGACGCATAAAACAGGAACCTTCACCCAATCAGAGACGCTACCACTTAATTTTGATGTGTGGCCTACTTCTAATACCTTGCTTACTATTGAGAAACAAATAACAGAGAGCGCAACTTGCCATCTTGAAATAAGGGTCAACACAGCTGTTGAACGTGATGAGCTTGAGAAACTTAAAGACTGGACTTTGTCATTATCTCAAATAGATAGGGCGACGATAGAGGTACAGGGTGAACTTTACTTTAATTATTCTGAGCCATTTGTTTTTCCCACACTGGATACTTTAAGCTCATTAAGCATGTTTAAGCCAGACGACTCAGCAGAATCAGACGACGAATTTGATAATAGCGTTGTTCATGTGCAGCAAAACCAACATGAAGCAATAGCTGTTCGCTAAAAATCAATGGGGTCAGACACCATTGATTTTCTTGATGCGATTTGCTGCATCAGATAAGATGAAGTAAATAAGGATATATCTCTGGTAACTATGCCTAAGCTACGACATTTATGGTTAGCGCTTTGTTTGATGCCCATGACTGCTTTCGCAGAGGACACGCTCTCAAGCTTGCCTGCTTTGCCACCATCTGATGCAAATTCTTCATCGATTGATACCAGTTTGCCTGAGTCTCCCACCAGTATAGATGCCATGATTGGGGAAACAAAGTCTTTGACGGATGACCAGCGCAGTGGTCCCAATGCTACATTCGATACCACCGAACCAGCACTTTCAATTGTAGAAGAAAATCGACCTGAGCTTGAGATGTACCCTGAGCGTGCACAAGATATGAAAGGGGTGCACGGCTATCGTGATTTTTTCTATCCGACCTATAATGCGATGCGCGTTGCATACTGCAATCCAGACAGAAGTACTTGTGGCAAGCCCATCGCAGACAAATACTGTAATATCATGGGCTATAAACGGGCCTCTGCAATACGCGTTGATCATAATGTAGGGTTAACCAAATACGTGGGCACCCAATTACAATGCAAAGGTTGGCGCTGTGATGGCTTTAAATGGATAACCTGTATCGAAAGCTTAGAGAAAACCCCAAAGCCTGTTTATTATTACCGCTATCGTGCATTTGAGGCACCCAGGTTTGAGAATTATCGGATTGCATGGTGTTATGAGCATGATAGAAAAGGTTGTGGCAAGCGCGCTGCCAATGCTTTTTGTCGACATATGGGATACATGCGTGCAAAACGCTATGATAAAGATACAAAAATTGCGGCAACACGTAATATAGGCGATGGCACATTATGCTTTGGTGATAAGTGCCAAGGCTTCAGTCATATTACCTGCCACCGTTGATTATTGTGGCGTGACGTTGTTGTCGTTATCGTCTTGTTTTTCTTCTTCGTCCTGAGTCCCTTCAGCCTTTACTTCCTCAGTTTTTACTTCCTCAGTTTTTACTTCTTCAGTTTTTACTTCTTCTGTAGGCTGCTGCACAGTTGGGGCAGAGTCTTCAGCTTTAGCTTCAGGTTTATCTTCTGCATCTCCGCTATGGTTTTTTTTATAATCCTCAGCAATTTCAGATACACTGTTAGTAATATCTTTAAAAAATTTCCCAGCCCAGCTAGTAAGCTCACTTACAGTAGGAAGTTTTGATTTCATGTCGCTCATAATACACTCCAATTGTCTGCATTATTACCATAATTATAGAATAAATTAAGATTTTTGCAGAAATTTCGTGCTAGAATGGCGCCATTTTAATGGATGAACACAAATAAAATGACGACAACAAAAGCATATGGTGAGCTAGGTACAGCCGTTTCTTACGACTCAAAGTACAATCCAAAGCGGCTTTTTGCTATTCCAAGGGATAGAGAATGGGCGTTTTCAGGAATTGATCTATGGAATAACTACGAAGTTTCATGGTTAGATGCACACGGTAAGCCTGTGGTAGGCCTTGCTCAAATCATTTATGACGCAACCTCACCGTGTTTGGTCGAGTCAAAATCATTAAAACTCTACTTTAATTCACTTAACTTTACCCGCTTTGAGAGTGTCGAGTCACTACGTCTTTTAATAGAAAAAGACTTGTCTAAATGCCTCGAGACGGAAGTGGTTGTAAGAATCATGTCTCATGAAGTTTGGGCAGGCCGTGAAGTGAACTCACATTTTGAAGGCTTTTTGGTTGATAATATGAATGTGGCTTGTACAGAGTACGAAACCAATGCTGCACTACTTGAGATGGGTGATAAAGAAGTAGAAACCACGTTATGCTCGGACTTGCTGCGCTCAAATTGCCCAGTCACCAATCAACCGGATTGGGGCAGCGTGCAAGTGAGCTACAAAGGCCGCGAGATTAAGCCTGAAAGCTTCCTCAGGTATATTGTATCTTACCGTAACCACCAAGGTTTTCATGAGCAATGTATTGAAGAAATCTTCATGGATATCTATGAGCTTATCAAGCCTGAAATGCTCACAGTCTATGGCCGCTATACCAGACGCGGTGGGATTGATATTAACCCTTATCGAAGCACACAGCCAGTGGACTTATCTGATGCGCGTTTTCGTTTGGAATTGATGCGCCAGTAAAGATCAGGGTACCCCGCATAAAGCGGGGTAAGTTGGAAGTGTGTTAGATAATCAAAACATACAGTGCACCCATGCCGCGGAGCACTTGGACCAGCATTTGCTTTTTCTCTTTGCCAGCTGCTTTTTGTAGCTCGTCAGTATCACCTGTTGAGTTATGATTGGCACTGACAATCACGTCACCAAGCCTTAAGCCTGCGCGCCAGCCGGCACTGTTTTCGGTTGCACCGACGACCTGCACACCTTTGATATGACCATGGATGGGGGAGTCTTGTTCGAAGTCACGCAGCGATAAGCCATATAAGAAGGGGTTGGCTTCTTGCATTTGTTGCTCTTGCTTTTTCACATCAGTGACGGTTGCGTTCAGGACCATGTCTTTGCCTTTACGTTTTAAGGCAAGTTTGACATTGCTGCCCGCGCGCAAGAGGCTCACGGTGGTTTTTACCTGTGTGGCTTGTGTGATGTGGGTTTCATTGATTTTGGTTATGATGTCCCCAGGCTTAAGGCCTGCTTTTTCGGCAGGAGAGTTGGTGTTTACTTGGGCGACTAAGGCACCTTGGACATCATCTTTGTAACCCATGGCTTGCGCAAGCTCAGGTGTTAAGTGTTGCACAAAAATACCCATCAAGCCGCGATGTACAGAGCCATATTTAACGATTTGCTGAGTGATGTCTTTGGCCATATTGATAGGAATGGCAAAGCCGATACCCACATTGCCACCATGCAGTGAAATGATGGCGGTATTGATACCAATAAGCTCACCTTTGGTATTTACGAGTGCACCACCAGAGCTGCCTGGGTTGATGGCAGCATCGGTTTGGATGAAGTTTTCGATGCCTTCTATGTTTAAGTCACTACGCTGTTTGGCACTGATAATACCAAAAGTTGCAGATTGACTATCACCATAGCTATTCAGTCCAAAGGGGTTACCAATTGCCATAACAAAATCACCAACCTCGGCTTTATCAGAGTCACCAATGGCTAAGCTTTGGAGGTTTTTAGCTTCTACACTGAGTACGGCAATATCTGTAGCGCTGTCGCTACCGACCACTTTGGCTTGGAGTCTGCGGCCATCGTTTAAGGTAATGGTGACAAGGTTGGCATTACGAATCACATGTTCATTGGTTAAGACAATGCCATGCTCGGGGTCGACAATCACACCTGAGCCGATGCTTTGGAACTTACGTGGCTGACCCTCATCTAAGTTCGGGTCTTGATTTTGACTGGGTTGCTCGCCAGGCATAGGCATGTCTGGTGGCAGCATACCCTGTACAGCAACATTGACAATAGCAGGCATCACACGCTTTAACACAGGTGCAAGTGTAGGTGCTTGTTGTGCTTTGGGGTTTTCGATACTCTCTTTTTTAGCCGCAAAAAGGGGCGTGGTCATACATAAGAGAAGAATACAAAGGGAGCGATGAAATTTCATAATGTGTCTCTCTCGGTTGGGTTGAACCAAATCAGTGTAGCTATTCTACCGGTTTGTTTTTCTCGACGGTAGGAAAAAAAGGTCTCTTTTTCTTCAAAAGTACACTTATTGGCGTGAAATATGGCGTTAATGCCTTGGTTTTTTAATATTTGTGTGGCAATGGCTTGTAGGTTGCCTAAGTATTTGTGCTCATTTTTATATGTAAACGCAGCTTTTGCAAAAGGATAGTTTTTGATAAATGCTTCTGGGACTTCAGCGCCTACTTCAAAGCAGCTTTGGCAAATATGCGGCCCAACCCATGCTATTAGGGTATTTGCTGGTGATTGCATGGTGCTCACCGTATTTTCAACCACACCATTTAAAAGCCCACGCCAGCCTGCATGAAGTGCAGCAATTTCACTGCCTTCTTGATTACATAATACGATAGGCAAACAATCAGCGGTACGTATGGCAAGTACACGGGATTTACTTTGAGTTACAGATGCATCGGCATCACGGCTGGTGGTTTTGTCAACTTCAATACATAGATTGCTATGGGTTTGGTTGAGCCACTCGGGTGTGCCTGGCAAGTCAAACTCAGTTTGTAACTGCTTGATGTCTTGCGCCATCGTGGTCGAAAGCGCCCGTATGTTTTGTGGTGCTGGCCAGTTTGCATCAAGGTGCTTGGTTAAGCTCATTTCTATCTAAGGCATCAAGTAGCGTCTTGAAATCATCAGGCAGTTTCGCCTCTAAAGTCAAGGTTTCTTGTGTGACAGGATGGGTGAAGCTTAATGAGGCTGCATGCAAAGCTTGGCGTTTAAAGCCAAGCAATAAAGCCTTGCTGGTGTCATCCAAATTTTTGGGGTGACGTGCGCGCCCACTATAGAGCTGGTCGCCAATAATGGCATGGTGCTTATGTGCCATATGTACACGAATTTGATGGGTGCGCCCGGTCATGAGTTTGATATCAAGCAAAGTTGCAGGAAGTGCAGGGTACTTTTTACGAATGCTATAGTGGGTGATGGCTTCACGTCCACCAGGTGTTACGGCCATTTTTAAGCGATTTCTGGGGTGTCTGCCAAAGCCTGTGATGATCTTGCCGCCCGAGATGAACGAGCCATGCGCAAGTGCAATATAGCGTCTATCAATCTCTCGCGCTTGCATTTGTTTAGATAAAGCGGTTAGGGCTTCTAACGTTTTTGCAATAAGCAGCAAACCCGTGGTGTCTTTATCAAGACGATGTACAATGCCTGCGCGCGGTAGGGCTTTGAGGTTGGCATCATGATGTACCAAGCCATTGATTAAAGTGCCACCTGCATTACCAGCACCTGGGTGAACAACAAGCCCTGCAGGTTTATTGATGACCATCAGCGTGTCATCTTCATAAATAATATCTAAGGCTATGGGTTCGGCTTCGATATGCTCAGAAGTAGAGGGGGCTTCCATAGGGCCATGGATCTGAATAGCCTCACCACCATGCAGGCGCGTTTTAGGCTTTAAGGTGGTGCCATTAACGGTAATCACACCTGTTTTAAGCCAATGGGTAAGTTGCGTGCGCGAGTAATCTGGAAAAAGCTCAACCAGCACACGGTCGGCCCGCTCACCTTTCAGTGAGTCAGGCACAATAAGTGGGCTGTCAGACACAAGCTTCTTCAAGGATAAGCCGCCCACGTAATGAGTTAGGCAAGGCTTCGGTGATATGCACGTTGACAAATTGGCCCTGAAGGTTATCAGGCCCTGCAAAGTTCACCACGCGATTACACTCGGTGCGACCTGCCCACATGGTTTTATCTTTTTTCGAGCGACCAGTTACGAGCAAGCGTTCATTATTACCTACCATAGCAGTGCTGTATCTTGTGGCTTGTAAGTTAAGCCTATCTTGTAAAATACGCAGGCGCTCTTTTTTCACCTCCATGGGTGTATCGTCAGCAAGGTTTGCTGCAGGGGTACCTGGGCGCGCACTGAAGATAAAGCTGAATGAGATATCAAAACCAATCTCATGCACAAGGTTTAAGGTATCTTCAAAGTCTTTATCAGTCTCACCAGGAAAACCAACAATAATATCGGTAGATAGTCTGATATCAGGGCGTACTTTTCTGAGTTTGCGAATGCGTGATTTATATTCGAGTGCGGTATAGCCACGCTTCATCATAGCAAGAATTCTGTCTGAGCCACTTTGTACGGGTAGGTGTAAGTGATTTGCAAGTTCAGGCACTTCTTTATAGGCATCAATCAAGTTATCAGAAAAGGCATTAGGGTGAGACGTCGTAAAGCGGATTCTATCCAGCCCATCAATCGCTGAGATGTATTGAATCAAAAGCGCAAGGTCAGCAATCTCACCATCATGCATTTTACCTTGATAGTCATTGACGTTTTGACCCAGTAAATTGATTTCACGTACACCTTGCTCGGCAAGCTTAAAGCACTCAGCCAATACATCATCAAATGGGCGGCTGATTTCTTCACCACGGGTATAAGGCACCACACAGTAACTACAATACTTGCTGCATCCTTCCATAATAGACACAAAGGCAACCGGGCCTTCGGCTCTGGGGGCAGGCAAGTGGTCGAACTTTTCAATTTCAGGGAAGGTGATATCAACCACAGGCTTATGTTTTTGCATGCGCTCTTCGAGCATCTTCGGTAAGCGGTGCAAGGTTTGTGGCCCAAATACCAAATCAACAAAAGGCGCGCGTTTTAAAATATCACCACCTTCTTGGCTCGCGACACAGCCACCCACACCAATCACGACATGTGGGTTTTCTTTCTTATAGTCACGCCATTGGCCAAGTTGTGAAAACACTTTTTCTTGTGCTTTTTCACGAATCGAGCAGGTATTCAATAAGATAACATCCGCTTGATTCACATCCTGTGTGGGTTCAAGTCCATGCGATTCACGCAACACATCTGCCATTTTGGTTGAGTCATACTCATTCATTTGACAGCCATTGGTTTTAATAAAAAGTTTTTTAGCCATGTGTGACAATAAATAAACGATTAGAAAAATAGGGGGCTAATGCTAACAGTTTGTTAGATTATTGTCTATGCGGGGCGGGCATGGCATTTAGAATTTAAAGTCATCAAGTGGTGGTGGCTCATCATCGTCAGCTTCTCTCTCTTGATTCATTATACGCTTATATATAGAGGTGACTTCTTCATCTATTTCTGGAGGGGTAGGGTTTATGGCTTCAAAATACTGGGTAACAAGTTGAGAGGAAAATAACATGGTATCCGAAACAGCCTTATATATTTGCTGAAAAAGGTTTTCCTCTTTTTCGTTGACTTCCTCCACCTCTGGCTCAGGTTTTTCTTCAGGTATAGTTACTTGCTCTTCTACTTTAGAGGCGAACAATGCCTTCATTTCATTGCCAAACATCTCAGCTAATTCTGATGGAGAAATATGAATCATGTTTCCATGACTATAGGAGTTTTTAAGTTTGCTTTCAATTAAGTCGGAGACCTTACGTTCCTCTATTACTTCCATATTTCTGCTGCACTCTTTTAAAAAATCTACACTAATCTCCATGCCTCTTTTAGGATTGGCCATATGAGTTAGTAAGAGGCGAGTCATCTTTACATCGCCGGTGTATACTGCTAGTGCAAGTGGGGAAGAAACAAAATTCGGTGCAATGTGAATATCTCTATTGATGTGCTGTTTGATTCTAAGAACCATCTTCTGAACTAAATCTATATTTTTTGTCTGGATAGCAGCAGCAAGGCAACTTGGGCCTGAATGTCCTGGGGTTCGTTGAATGGTTAATGAATCATTGTTCATGAGCAATTGAGTAACATCATCGTGATGTTCTCTTATGGCAAGGAGGAGCAGGTCAGTTTTAGCATCTTTAGCATAACTATTTAAGTTAGATTCAGTGAGGTTTTTTTTCGCATTGTTAAGTTGTTCTTGGGTTGCTGCTAGCTTGGGGTTGCTACCTGTTACAATAGCAGTCGTGTTAAGTGCTATGCTTCCTCCTGACTTAACCAACTTGTGCCTCTCCAAAACCCTGTCGTGACGCACAGTCCCTGCAACTTCAAACGCTTTATATATCGTTGCTGCTACCTCGCTTTGGTTTAGTTCTGATTTTGAAAAATTGAGAAGCTGTAGGATGAACGTCTTGAACCCCTTAACGTACTCTGAAAGTGTTGCCATCATACCACGGGGTTTCCATTGGTTAATATCCATCACTTGCCAGGTAAGGTGCTTGGTGT
>Ga0115012_10000140_pt1 | contig 41418 bp, 45 predicted proteins | sample TroAtlMetagenome_FD_88706 | JGI IMG/M metagenome (GOLD analysis project Ga0115012, IMG submission 88706) | Marine eukaryotic phytoplankton communities from Atlantic Ocean - Tropical Atlantic ANT10 Metagenome | ecosystem: Environmental > Aquatic > Marine > Oceanic | place: Tropical Atlantic... | reverse complement strand
GCGTGAGCCTCCTGCTGCTTTACCGACACCGAAAAACTTTCAAGCGCTTGTTTAAATGACTCTAGTTCAGCAAACTGTTTCGTCTCAAGATGCAGCCAGAGTTTGTCATCATGAAACTCTAAGGCTGTAAATTCGACGGCTTGCTTTTGATAAGCTTTTGATACTTTATTTAAGATGGACCAAAAACTGCGTTTGGTTGGCTGCTCACCCGATGCCATCAAGCGTTCTATACGAAAACGCGGGCTGATGACTTGGGTTGCATCCGGAAAAAAGTGTTTATACACCGTTGCAATGTCTGCATCGACTGTTTGAATTTGCTTGTGAATATAAAAAGACTGCGCTGCACTTACGAGCATTGCCGTTAAGAAACATCCTACTGCAAGACCCGCATAGCGCTTATACGAAACCCGAGCCCCAGACTTTGCTTTTTGCATGCCTTTAGGTAAAAGCTCACAGTAGTTTTTTTGATTTAAACGCTTAGCCACCCAAAGCTTAGGGTCGCGCGCCTCATATTTTTCACAAGCATTAGGTTTACTGAGGTAAGTATCTGCAAGGGCTGGTTTTAACGCACCTTGGAGCATGGGTGCCGCATGCACATCATGAACCAGCAAATAATCATCGGTTACGAGTACTTCGTTTGGCATTAAAGCCGCATAATCAAGTGCAACCCCATCAAGCTCTATGCCTACCTCCTGAAACAAATCCAGCAGATGTTTAAAAGCATGCTTGTTCACCACCGTGACTTCATAAGAACCTGACTGCTCGAGCTGCTTTTGGTAGGTAAACTGTAAGTCTTCCACGGCGTCTGCCAGCTCATCTTCAAGCGCAAATGGGATTGCTTCGAGTGTCTTCTTGGCACTGAGCTTGGGTAAGTCGAGCGTTTTGACTGTTGCAAAGGTACTGGGGAGGACAAGTACCGTCTTGTTTGACTCCGAAACCATAGCCTGAATCGCTTCAAGCTTTTGCTTTTTTAGGGGTGCAAAAACCTCGTTGTTTTCATCTAAAGAAACAACCCATAAGGTATTCGGAAATTCCGTTTCGGTGTCAAACGCTCCCTCATAAAATATAAAACAAGTCATCACGCTTTGGCTTCTGCCCACTCTTTTTCAAGCTGTTTGGATAATAAATATACCACAAGTGCGTACTGAGGGCTCGTATTATATCGCATAATGACGTAAAAATTGGGGTATGCAAGCCAATATTCATGACTTTCATTGGCTTTTTCAAGCTCAATCACCCCAGCTTTCTTAGGTGGATGCTTTAACGATGTCTTAGATTTAACACCTGCATCGAGTAAATATTGGTACTTATAGTTTGCCGTGCGTGAGTTGGTTTGTAAGCTTTTGCGCACTTTTCCTTTGACTGTTGCAGGGTAAGCAACACTCATGCCTTCTTGCCAACCGTGACGACTAAAGTAATTAGCAATACTTGCAATCACATCTTTGTTTTCATGGACCAAGTCTGGGTAGTTAGGCTTGTTGCCCTCTTTAAAGTCAACCGCATAAGCTCTATAACTGCTGGGCATAAATTGAGGTTGGCCTATGGCACCGGCATAGGAGCCCACATAGGTCGTAACTGGGACATGATGTTCTCGACATAACAATAAATACTGCTCAAGCTCAGAAGTAAAATACGCTGCGCGTTTGGGATAATAAAAAGCAATGGTTGCAAGTGCATCGAGCACGCGATAATTGCCTTGTTTTTCGCCGTAGCGTGTTTCAACGCCTAAAATCGAAACAATCATTGATGCTGGCACACCGTATTTTTTTTCAGCCTTGGCTAAGTCCTCTTGATTTTCCTTCCAGAACTCAATGCCTCGTGCAAGTCTGTCATCGGTAAGAAAAATACCGCTGTAGATATCCCAATTTTTCTTTTCATAGGGCGTATTCATGGATTGAATGATTTTCTTTTGAAACTGCGCTTCTTTTAGGGCAGCAACCACTTCTTCGCGCTTAAAATCATGCTTGTCGACCATTTTTTGAATGAAAACTTGCGCTGACTTCTTTTTCAAAAGTGCAGCATCTGCAAACACTTGCCCGCTCATAAGTAGCGAAACCGCACCTATACAAAAGCTTATTATTATTTTACGCATAGCCATCATCCTCTTTATCAATCAAAGTATGAGTAGATAATCGCCTGATTTGAATACCTTTGCAACTCTCACAGATGATAGCTCGAAACGTGATTTTGATATAAAATGGCTTTTTTTTGCAAATAGGTAGTTTTGTGACTGATTTAGCCTTAATTCGTAACTTTTCCATTATTGCACATATCGACCATGGCAAATCTACCCTTGCGGATCGCTTTATCCAGCACTGTGGTGGCCTAAGCGATCGTGAAATGAGTGCACAAGTCCTTGACTCTATGGATATTGAGCGTGAGCGCGGCATTACCATTAAAGCGCAAAGTGTTTCTCTTAACTTTAAGTCCAAAGATGGTAATACTTATTTATTAAACTTCATCGACACTCCAGGACACGTTGACTTCAGTTACGAAGTTTCACGCTCCCTTGCAGCTTGCGAAGGCGCTTTGCTCGTGGTTGATGCAGCCCAGGGCGTTGAAGCGCAAACCGTTGCTGTATGTTATACCGCAATCGAGCAGTCACTCGAGGTTTTACCTGTATTAAATAAAATTGACTTGCCTCAGGCAGATCCCAACTCAGTTGCTGAAGAAATTGAAGATATTGTGGGCATCGATGCCACGGGTGCCGTTCATGCCAGTGCTAAAACTGGGATTGGCATCGAAGATGTGCTTGAGCTTATTGTTTCTGATATTCCGCCACCCAAAGGCGAAGCCGAGGCCCCGCTTGAGGCTTTGATCATTGATTCTTGGTTTGATAGCTATTTAGGCGTGGTGTCACTCGTACGTATTGTCAATGGCCGTCTCGAAAAAGGACAAAAAATGCAGGTTATGTCGACCGGTAAAAGTCATGTCGTAGACCAAGTTGGTATTTTTACGCCTAAGCGCGAAACAAAATCTCACTTGCAAGCCGGTGAAGTAGGCTACGTGGTTGCTGGTATTAAAGATATTCATGGCGCACCGGTTGGTGATACGCTCACGCTTGAGAAAAACCCAGCAGCAAAGGCCTTGCCTGGCTTTCAACAAGTGAAGCCCCAAGTCTACGCTGGCCTCTTTCCGGTACAGTCAGATGCCTTTGAAGCGTTTCGTGATGCTTTGGCTAAGCTCAGCTTAAATGACGCCTCACTTTTTTATGAGCCTGAGTCATCAGATGCCCTCGGCTTTGGGTTTCGCTGTGGCTTTTTGGGCATGCTGCATATGGAAATCATTCAAGAGCGCTTAGAGCGCGAATATAATCTTGATTTGATTTCAACAGCACCCTCGGTGATTTATAAGATTACCACCACCAAGGGTGAAACTTTGATGATAGATAACCCCTCAAAGCTACCCCCAACACAGCATATCGATACCTTTTTTGAGCCTATCGTACGCGCCAATATCCTGGTACCTGAAACGCACCTTGGCTCGATGATAAGTCTTTGTGTTGAGCGCCGCGGCATTCAAGTTGATATGACTTACAGTGGCCGCCAAATCTCAATCACCTACGATTTACCTATGAGTGAAGTGGTATCAGACTTCTTTGACCGCATCAAATCTCTCAGTCGTGGCTATGCCTCGCTTGACTACCACTTTTTAAAATTTGAACCGGCCAACCTTGTGCGCATGGACATTCTCATCAATGGTGATAAAGTGGATGCTCTGGCATCCATTGTCCACCGTGACAATGCACAATCAAAAGGCAGGAGCTTGACTGACCGTATGCGTGAGATTATTCCCAGACAAATGTTTGATGTTGCCATCCAAGCCGCCATTGGCAATCAAATTATTGCCCGTCAAACCGTACGCGCACTAAGAAAGAATGTTACAGCTAAATGCTATGGTGGCGATATCTCACGTAAGCGTAAACTGCTTGAAAAGCAAAAAGCAGGTAAAAAGCGTATGAAGCAAATAGGACATGTCGAAATTCCACAAGAAGCGTTTATGGCGGTATTTCGTTCAGACAAAGAAAAATAAAATGGAGTTGTAAATGATTTTCCCCTTAATACTACTCATCCTCACTGTACTTTGTGGCTTAGGTGTACTGATAGATAATTTGTTTTTTAAACGCAAAAGACAACCCCAAGATAAGATGCCTAAACTCTTTGAGTATGCGCATAGCTTTTTCCCCATCTTTTTCATTGTTTTGGTACTGCGCTCTTTTCTTATCGAGCCTTTTCGAATTCCTTCAGGCTCGCTTGAACCCACGCTTAAAGTCGGTGACTTTTTAGCGGTAAATAAGTTTATATATGGTTTAAGACTGCCTGTATTCGAAAACAAAGTACTGGCGGTATCAGAGCCTAAAACCGGCGATATCGTCGTGTTTCGTTGGCCGCCTAACCCCAAGTACAACTACGTCAAGCGTGTCATTGGCAAGCCGCACGATCATATCGTTTATAAAAATAAAACGCTCTTTATTAATGACGTTGAAGCCAAGCAAACGTTTGTTGGCAGCACCATTGATGAGAGCTCGGGCAAAGCGGTAGATGAATACGAAGAAGATCTCAATGGCATAAAGCACCAGATTTATATCAACCCTAGAAACACCGCGATAGACTTTGATGTAACCGTACCCGAGGGCTACTATTTTGTATTAGGTGACAACCGTGATGATAGTGCCGACAGCCGCTATTGGGGCTACCTACCCGAAGCTAATCTGAAAGGTAAAGCCTTTGCTGTGTGGCTGAGTTGGGATGGTAATAAAGGCAACTTCCGCTGGCATAATATGGGGCACCTCATACATTGATGAATAACTTGCAAGACAAACTTCATTACACGTTTCAAAACCCAGCACGGCTTGAAGAAGCTCTCACTCATAAAAGTGCAGGCAGGCTTAATAACGAACGCTTGGAGTTTTTAGGTGATGCCGTACTTAATCTTGTAATAGCAGATGCATTATTGAAACAACACTGTAAGTTAAAAGAAGGTGTGCTGAGCCGCATGCGAGCAGATTTAGTGAAAGGTGAAACACTGGCAAAGCTCGCTCAAACCATTGATTTAGGCGCACATATTAAACTTGGCGCAGGCGAACGTAAGTCTGGTGGACAAGCACGCACGTCTATCTTAGCGGATGCCTTGGAAGCCATCCTGGGCGCCGTCTACTTAGATGGTGGAATTCTTTCAGCACAAAAAGTCACACTCGCGCTGTATGAGAATGAACTTAAACACGCAGAACCACGAAAAGATGCGAAAACAACACTACAAGAAATACTACAAGCCAAAAAGCAAGCACCAGCAAGCTATGAAGTCACCAAAACACTTGGTAAGCAGCACGATAAAGCCTTTTATGTCACTTGCACCGTCGGTAAGTTACAAAGCCTAGGACAAGGCAAAACACGTAAAGCCGCTGAACAATTGGCTGCAGAAGCCATGTTGGAAAAACTTAAGAAGAAGTGAAGTCGGTCGATAAGCCGGGTTCTGTCGTGGACAGTCATTCATCTGGGACAGTTGTCACCAACTGCCTCGTGCGGCCTACCCAGATCTTCATGCGAGCCACATGGTGCAATCAAACGTTGCGTAGATCTCTATTTGGCCTTGCTCCAAGTGGGGTTTTCCCTGCCACACCTGTTACCAGATGCGCGGTGCGCTCTTACCGCACCATTTCACCCTTACTACAACCGAAGCTGTAGCGGTATATTTTCTGCGGCACTTTCCGTAGGCTCTCGCCTCCCAGGCATTACCTGGCACTTTGCTCTTTGGAGCCCGGACTTTCCTCCCTAAACCGAGGTTTAAAGCGACTGCCTGACCAACTTCAGGCGCATCTTAACGAAAAAACCAAGAATATGCCATGTTTTTATACGAAATTCACAACATAATAAATCAATTTGTATTTATTTTTTACTAAATTTAGGGTATAATCAGCAATGACGTATTTAAGGAGCACATTAGCATGTTAAGAAAATTAAAAAGTAGTATGTGGCAAGCTAACGAAGCCATCCAAAAGAATAATGATTCTGAAAACACCTATGTACACGTGTGGAACCTCACCTCAAAAGGCGTTGGTCATACCGCGATTCAAGTGGGTGAAGGCGAAAACCAGGCATATACAAGCATCCATCCTGATTTTATTCCTGCATGTGGTCCTTTAGCTGTTGTACCACTTCCTGCAAATATTGCAACCACACTTGATGAAGATATGGCCATTGAGGGTATGAGCAGACATGATGGTGGTGACTTAGATGCACCTTTTGGTATATCTAACACAGAGCCTACGCCTGCAAAGCCTGAAAGAACCATAAAAATAGCAGGGCTTGATACCAAAGCAATGCGTAAAGAAATCCAAGCTGTGAATGAACGTGTTGCAGAAGGTGATACTTATTATCAACTGATTCCTAAAGTCAACACGCATGCCTTTTTTAAAGATTTGCCGACATTGATAAGCCAAGATCCCGTTGATGCTACTTTGGCTCAGAAACAAGATCAATTACATACCAGTTCACCTACGTATAACTGTGCTACTTTGGTATCTCATATTCTAAAAACAGGTGGTGCAGCACCAATGAAGTCATCTTCTGTACCATGGCATCCAACACCCAATGATGTCATGTATTATGCGGAAGAGCTAAGTTCCGACCTTCCTGAAAATAAGTAGAACATAACCTATACTCAAAATATACCTTTAATCTTAGTTAAGGTGAGTATAGGATATGTTAAAATTTATCGGTCAAGCCGCACGAAGTATAGCAAGTCGCGGCACGATCCCTGTAACTAAAACAGGGTTGTTGGTTTCTGCCATGACAACTGGCGTTGCCGTGGGGCTTAGTGAAGCAACAAATAAGAAAAATCCCGCCCTCTCCCAACTTTCACAGGACTTCAAGCAAAGAAACCAAGCACAAAGGGCAATACCTCATGGTGATGCTTATTTAGAAGTGTATGTCACTGCTACAGGTCCTGAAAATGGGCCCGGGCACGCCTCAGCTTCTTTTATCGTAGAAAATGACAAAGGCCATGAAGAAGTCGTCGGCCATACAAGTTATATGCCTATCGCTGCCACGACGATTTTTAACGCGATGACTTTTGGTACACTCCCTGTGCCTGCGGAAAACTTCGATCCTGAAGAAGTAAGAAAAAAGGATCTTGAAAAAGCAGAGCATATATACCGCATACCACTTTCACAAGAAGGCTTAGAGCGGGGCCTAGAAGCACAAAATAAAATAGCTGAGGGTGTTGATCGTGGTGATTTTTATTACTCAGTAACCGGGGCTTTCAATGGTATCACCGTGTGTTGCGCAAGCTTGATGCATGCTTACGAAATGTCGCAGCGTATAACAAAAGACACCCATGTTGAAGAAGATCCTTCTGGCTTACCGGTCTATGGCTCTGTCGAGACAATAGAAACCATCAGTACAGCTATGGATGAGGCAAGTCAAATGGGTTCAAAAGTGTATAACTGTACTTCAGCTGTAACTGAGGTGTTGGGAGCTGCAACAGGAAAGGAAATAGATTATGTTGTATTACCTATCGATGTAGTTGAACAAATTAAGGAACATGTACCTGATGCAAACACCGTACCTCTTAGCAAGTACCAAACACCAAAAGAAAACACTGAAGCAAGCACATTTGACAACAATCCACCCGAGCCATAGTGCTCATTTTGGGATGCTTAGATGGCCCGAAGAAATCGAGCCATCTAAATATTCAGATATAACTTACTCGTCACGCGTACCAATAAACTCTTCATCAAAGTAACGCTTTAACTTTGTTCTTAATGTACCACGGCTCACACCCAATACACGTGCAGCACGAGATTGGTTATAACGGGTCATTTCCATAACCGTACGGAACAAAGGTGCTTCAATTTCTTCAATGATAAGCTGGTATAAGTTTAAGTTCGAATCTTTTTGGTTAGCACTGTTTAAATAAGTTTTAACAGCATGAATTACATGACCGCTTAGGCTATCCTGTTGAACTTGTACATCATCCGATACCACACTCATTTTTCTTCTCCACTAGATAAATATCATTAATCTTATAACAAAATGGATTCGGACTATTTAACCCACCCGAATTTAGTGAGGGCAATAATAACAGATATCTCAAAGCTTGTAAATATTGTTTTAATGATACGCAGTAATATTAAGGTTTTATTAAGAAAATCAAGGACTAAGTGACTGTAAAACTCTCACCACAACCACATTGACCGGTCTGATTTGGGTTACTAAAGACAAATTGATGGTTCAATCCTTGCTTCACATAATCGACCTGACAACCTTTAAGGTACGGGTAGCTTTTATTATCTACAGCAATGATATATTCATTAGCAAGCTTCATGACCAAATCATCTTTCTCGCTTTTCTCAATATAATCAATTACATAAGAAAGACCTGAGCAGCCAGTTTTCTTTACAGAAAAGCGAATGCCACGCATACCATGCTTTTTTGACAAATAGCTCAAAACATGCCCTCTTGCAGTGTCGGTAAGGGTCAGTGTGGGCTCTAAAACAGAGGGCTTGTACTGGGTCACTTCATTCATTTGTTCATTATACCTAATATTTAAACAACCAGAAAGACATTTTAGAACTTATTTCTTAAATTTCATACACTTTAGTCGTATTTTTTCGCCAAAAGGTAACAATTTTTGAATTTTAAACTCCGTTTCCATCTGGCGCTTAAGTGGGCTTTTAAATCGCCATATGAGTTTAGCCATTTCATCTTCGGTTAAAACATCTCTCGAGAGCTCTCGAGCTTCTTCATCTCGACCATCCAATGTAGCTGCAAAGTAGCGTAACTGGCGTTTCACATCATCTAAAAAGGCAAGCCGTGTTGATGGTGATAATACATGTAGGTGAAGGTGCGGTACCGTCATGCCTGATTGCGCGTGTTTTTGAACATACACCCCCATTTCATGCGCGGGCCTTGGGCATATTTTTAGCGTTGCACGTAACAAGGCCTCAAGCTCAAACAACATATCATCTGAGAGCTTACTAAGATCTAAATCATGCTCGTAGGGTATAAGCATCATATGAAATCTAGAGTCGCCGATAGGTCGGTAATTTAGCGCAACTAAAAAATGTTGAAAACCATATACAACTTGCCCTTCCTTAAAGACTTTACTATCGAAAGGACATGCCTTGTGATTAAGTGCAGGTGCTATCCAATGATGATCCGTATGATTAAGAATATGATGATAAGCATCATCCTCTGAGATAGGCGTTTCATGCACATTTTGATAAGTACTCAAAAGACCATGCCATTTTACAGGATACTCAAACAAGGCTTCATCTGTATGAGTACAATACTTGTTGTCTTCTAACCTAATGATAAATTCATAAAAATTTTCAAAATCCATGGTCTCTTCTGCGAGCATGAGATCTTCATAAAAAAAGTGGTGTAAACGTGCCACCTTTCTTTCTAGATCCATGAACGCATGATCATCTTCTATTTCAGCAACCCGAGCATGAACTTCGCAGTCAAAGCGCCCGTAAGGATTCATCATAAAATGTGTGGCATGGCTTTTTAGGCCTTTTTGAAACAGTATCTCGAGTAGTGCAGGCAGCTCATGCAGCGGAGACTCATGGCCATACTCCCCAACCACACGCACATGCAGCTGTTTCAACCCCTTTTTTTGCTTCTCTTGCTTTAATATATGCACATACATAAAACACCTCGAGTAAATTATAGACCATAAGTTGCGTCATTTCCTGGGTAGCCAAAATGCAATTTATCGAGATATACTGAAACAACGAGCCTTTTTAATAAGAGATAAGTGTTGCTACTAGACATACTTTTGGTATTTATAGGTGCAGGCTTAGGCGGCGTATCAAGATTTGCCTCAGCTGAGGGGCTTGCGTATCTATTAGGTCGCAACTTTCCTTACGGTACACTTACGGTTAATTGCGTGGGCTCGCTGCTTGTTGGCATCCTCTTCACCATTCTCCTTGAGCGTGGTGATGCAACAGCATCACAACTAAGAGCGCTTATTCTTACGGGCTACTGCGGTGGTTTTACCACCTTTTCTTCTTTTTCTCTCGAAACTCTGAATTTATTCGAAAACGGTGCGTATATTGCCGCAGCAGCAAATGTCATTCTTAATGTCGTTTTGTGTTTAACCATGGTCACCATTGGCGTACTAGGAGCAAGACAACTATGAGTACAACCTCAAAAAAAGTCATCATGACACGAGTCTATCTTTCTGAAGAATCTCATATCTTAGATGATGTAATGGATTACTTAAAAGGTGATGCAAATATCTCAGGCTATACCGTGTTTAGGGCTATCAAGGGTATGGGCAGTCATGGAGAAAAGGCCTCTCGCCTTTTAGACATTGCACTAGATTTACCGGTTGTGGTTGAATTTTTTGATGAAAAAGCCAAAGTTGATGGCATCATTCAACACTTAAATACTTTTGTACCTCCATATCATATTGTATTTTGGGAAGTTGATGTCAATACGCCTTAACGTACGGGAAAATCAAAATACGTTTTAGGAAAGGGTTCTCCTCGAAGGCTAAAGTGCCACCATTCTTTATAGTATGGCTTAAACCCATGCTTTTTCATCACGGCTCGGAGCCTCATTCTGTTATGATAAGCAAGCTTAGGAATGGCCCGACTCGAAGGACGCGCGCGCTTATCAAAACAATCAAACCCCGTCCCCATATCAATGCTATTATCGTCAAAGCGCATGTTTTTGGGCGCATAGCACGCTGTGAGTGCCTGTCCGGGCTTATACCTGGCTTGTGCACGCTCTGGCAGCTTCACGAGTGTTAAGTCCACCGTGCTGCCCCTATTGTGCCCAGAATGCCTTGCGACATAACCCAATTTAAAAAAGCGCCTTTTATTGGTATTAGGGTAAAATTCCGCTTTCATAACCGTATCATCGATATCAAAGCTCCAATCGGCAAAATCTTTCGATGCTCGTCTCGGTCGGTAGCAATCGTATACTTTAAGTGTAAAACCTGCCTCATTCACCTCTTCTTGGACGGCTTTAAGCCTCTTGGCCGCCCTTCGAGTTAAAATACAGCGTGGTGCCTCATAGCCCGCAATAGGCCTGCCGACAAAGTTATGGTGGGTTGCATAGCGAATTTCTTGTATAATCCCAGGTGCAATATCTTCGAGATAGACAAAACCCTTCGGTAATGCGTATAGGGTTGAGTTCCATAGTAAACAAAAAAGTAGTACTCGCATGACAGAACCTTTCATCCATGTTGCTTTATATGAGCCTGAAATCCCACCCAACACGGGCAATATCATCCGCCTATGCGCAAATACGGGTGCAGAACTGCATTTGATTCATCCGCTTGGCTTTGAACTTGATGATAAACGAATGCGACGTGCAGGACTAGACTATCATGAGTTTGCCAACATTAAGCACTACAAAAACTTACAAGCACTCCTGGATGAAAACCCAGGTAAACGCATTGTTTCTTGCTCAACCAAGGCCACCGTCAGTTATACTGAATACCAATATCAACCTGGCGATATTTTACTGTTTGGCCCAGAAACACGAGGCTTACCGCTTGATGTCATTGAGCAAAACGATGCTGTCAAAATCCCTATGAAAGCTGGAAGCAGAAGCCTTAACTTATCAAATGCCGTTGCCATTATTCTATTTGAGAGCCTACGCCAACTGCAGTAAGATGCTTATATGAATCATTCAAGAACGCGCTACTTACAAGAAATGGGCATCGAGCAGTGGGTACTGCGGGTGCCGGTTGCACCCAAAGCAGAAGCGCACACACCTGCCGCAAAGCTTACTTTAGAGCAGCTACAAGCCAAAGCAGCTGATTGTTCGGCCTGCCCTTTGCATAGCACCAGAACCCAAGTTGCATTTGCCAGAGGCAACCCCAAAGCAGACATCATGGTGATTGGTGAGGCACCAGGCTTTTATGAGGACAAGCAAGGCGCGCCATTTGTAGGTAAAGCAGGTAAGCTTTTAGATAAAATGCTACATGCCGTAGGTTTTACTCAAGATGACGTCTACATTGCCAACATCATCAAATGCAGGCCGCCTGACAACCGCGACCCCAAGGCAGATGAAATTAAGCAGTGTAGTGATTTTATTGCTAAGCAAATCGAGCTGGTACAACCAAAACTGATTTTGGCACTAGGCCGCTTTGCCGGGCAATATCTCATCGAGCAACCACTGACGCTCGCTAAAATGCGTCAAAGTAAACATGAGTATCAATCGATACCTGTGCTTGTCTCTTATCACCCAGCTTATCTTTTACGAAATCCCATCGATAAAAAAAAGGCGTATCAAGATTTATTAAACTTGAGGCGATGAGGTTCTTATTCACTTTAGAGCATGCTCAAAGCCACCTAACTGATCGAAAATTGAAGCACTATCAGGATGCCTGTCATACGCTTTTCTGATCTCCCTTAGCTTTTCTTCGTCCACACCCACATTCCCCAGAATAGATCTCAATTTATCAAGGTTATACTCTATATTGAAAAGATACTTATTCTTGTAAATATCACCCTCATGCTTAAAAAAAGTATATTTGGCAGAATCAACAAGTTTTGGTATTTCACCATGTTTTAGCATCACATCATGCAGTCGTTGCTCATCCACCGCCGTTTGTGGTGGATCTTGCAAACTAATACGCGCCTTCAATCCCTCCATGTGGTCAGGATCTGATGCTAACAGCTTATTCAGTAGTGGCAGCCTTTTATCATGCTCTCCTGTTTTTTCATAGACTTTTTGCTGTAAGAACAATGCTTGGTTCTTATGCTCACCCTTAAGATCTCCAAACTTATCATGCATGCTAAACGTATCTTGCTGATACTCTGACACCTCAATGATGTCATGTTTAAGCAGCCTATCCAGTTGCTGGTGAGCTTGTTCATACTGCTTGTTTTCAATCATAAAGTGAGCAACATATAAGCGTGTTAAAGGCATAATATTTTCAAAATTGAGTTGGCTCAAGTCAGCCCAGGCACCTGGCAGATTGCCTCTTAAAAAGCGAGTCTGGCCCCGAAGCTCAAGCGCACCTTTGTGTTCAGGTGATTCTGCCAATATGGTAACTAAATCTTCTTCAGCGGCTTCGAGCATCCATTTATCTCTATAAAATAAGCTACGTCGCAATAACAGTTCTGGATTGTTTGGTAAAACGCGTAGTAAATCTTCGAGTTTTTCCTGTCCATATTCAGGAAAAGGAATAGGATCGTAATGAAAACGATCATTATATGCCCACATAAGCTCATTAATTTCATCGTCTTCATCTGCGACAGCGCAGGATTGACCTATTAAATCACCATAATTCAGTTGCATATGCATGGTTATAACTGCCTAAGCATTAAAAAACAAAAATCATAATACCTGTTTAATATTAAATCAATTAAACTTGGTGTATTTTTCACAAAAAGTTTGTATCATTACGCATTAATTTATTCAATATCAAATAGATATGCAGCTACAAACCCGAATTGATACTTTTATATCATGCGACACTTTCCCAGAAATCAATGACTATGTGACAGGTAAGATATCTAAATATGAGTTCTTAGATATCATCAGTACCTTATCTGATCTGGATCTTGCGGTTTGTTCTGAGCCACGTTCTGAGACCTACATGCTCTATTTACAACGTGCGCTGTATTACAAACACAGCCATAACTACAAAAATCATACTGACTTACTCACAGCTGTCGTCAACAAAGCCAACAGCATCAACCAAAGCAAACCAAAATTGCAAGATGATTTGCACCTTGCTAAGTTTTTGATACACACCCCAGATGTCGACGGCTGCAATGCATATGTATTTCGTGACTACTTAAATGCCAATCTTGCTAACGCTAAAAAAATAGAAGAAGTCATATCAGAAGATAATATATCCCTCTCAGAGGAAAAAGAGGAAAATATAAACTGCAACATGACATCTCGGCTTAATTCTGTCTATCATTGGTTCTTTCCTCCCCAAAAGACCCCAGAAAGTACTGGTGGAGACACAGCGCCCCTGATGGAAAACTCTCCTAACGCTTGATATAAACCATTAACACACTATGATTAATATATAATCACAATAGTATGCATAGGCAAAAAGCCATGGGATTAAAAGAAGTTAAAGACCTCAACGAAAGAATTATTGCTGCTGAACGTGACGCAATGAGTCTAGGCAGTGGTCCGGGTCTAGATAAAGCGGAGCAAGACATTAGACGCTTAAAAAAAGCACTTAAAGAAGAAAAGAATATGCTCAGTCCTAAAGAACTTAGTATGTTTGAGTTAGGCTTACAATCCAAGGAAGCATTTTCAGATGCCATCCTAGGTGATATTTTCAGCAGTAGTGATATTGATGACCAAACAAATCATCTGATGGAAGAAGTCGCAAAATCCAATGATGATATGAATGAAGAGCTTAGAGAGCTAGAGGCTATGCTCGAAAAACAAGAGGCACAGGAAGAATTTGATTTACGAGCCTCCTTTACAACCTTTGATTTCGAAGACGCCCAAGAGAGCCTAGAAGAGGATATTCGCCGACTAGAAGATGCCTATGACTTACTTGACAAGATACCTGACCTAGACATGAAAGATGTACCTCCTGATGTACAAGCTGACATGCTCATCAACGCACAGCTGATAGCTGAAAGCAATAACGTTGCCAAAATGGCCTTAGGTGCTGAAATTGCTCGCTCCTACGCTGAAGTGTACAAACACAATCATACCAGTACAAGTACCAACGAAAATGGTTTCTTTGCTCAAATAAAAGAGATGTTTAAGCAAGGGGTAGAAAAATTAATAGACACATGTAAATCCAAGTTAGACGATATCATATCGAAGCTTAAAGATGACAACGCCCCTGATGAACCTGAGCAAGAATCATCGCACGAAACCAAGCTTCAGTGACTAAAACTTAATCCCTTCAAACCTTGATATACCAAGACCATGAACTATGATTAAACTATACCCAACTATATTATGATCATATTGACTTATGAAAAACCCATTTGGAAAAAGCCTCACGCAACGTGTGAACGCGCATACAGAGGCCGTGCGTGGCTTTAGAGCTGCTGCAAGAAGTACACGACCTGACCCAGAAGCACTAAGACGAGCTGGAAATCGTGTAGATAAAACTTATGACAAGTTAAATTCTGAAGTCAGTCGACTTGATAAAAGAGCCAGTGCACGTTATGAAAAACATCACGCTCGCCTTAATACACAAATGGATAAAGCCGATCAAATCTTGGGTAAATTTTGCTCTGGCTTGGACAGTGCATTAGGTTTAGATGTTGATGATGCAGACGTGAACACCGTTATTAGACAAGCACAAGCCAGTGTCGCAAATAAGATAAAATTTCCTGAGGTTCCACGTACACCTGTTCGTCAATTAAAAGAGGGCGTACCTGAAAAAAAATCTGCACAACAACTTTTAGATGAGATAACGCCAAAACAACCTCCACCACCACCCCAAAGAAGTCAACCAGCTCAAAACCAAGCGCCTCAACAGCCAAGAAGAACAACCCCAGATATTTCACAACAGGCGATGGATGATCTTGCAGATGCGTTTGATAACGATAAGCCACAACAGAGCATTCCAGAGGTTGATTATGATGAGCTCATAGATCTTTTCGATAATGATACGCCACAGCAACTTGAAGCAGCAAAAAAGCAACTCAAAGAAACACACGTGCCCGTCGTTGAAATTAGCAATGAAGAATTAATGGACTTATTCGAAGCCACAGAAGATGTAACGCATCAAAGCGACCCATCGGTTGTGATAGACGCATCTAATGCGTATAAAGAAAGGGTAGAAACCTATTGTGAGAAAAATGATGTTTCTGCTTCAAGCCATAAAGAGGGTGACCTTAATCAAGTTAAAAGCATGTTAGGACAAAAGCTAGATACATTAACAGAAGATTATAAATCAAAACTTGATCAAAATTTTCAAGATTTATCTGATGAGTTTGACAATGACAGTGATTTAAAGAATAGTCCACCATGAGTTCTTAGCATAATTGCACCTGAATAAACCCTTTCTTTCACATTTGTTAATGCAGAGCACTTAGGATATTACAAACTGAGTTTGATGCCCTTTTCGGTAAATGTAATTCTTTTTTGCTTATATAAATAACCTAAAGCATTCTTAAAACTTTTCTTGCTCTCGCCAAAAGCCTGCTTAATTGCCTCAGGGGAGCTTTTGTCATTAAGGGCTAAAAAACCACCATTGTTATTAAGCTCACTTAGAATATCTTCGGCAAGTTCACGCACACCATCACCACCGACCTTTCTTAATACCACATCAATTTTGCCATCAGGACGTATCATTTTAATGTAACCACGTATTTTCTCACCATAAGCAAGCGATTTGAAAATATCTTGGGCATACACAAGCCCCCAGTGCGTGTGGTTAATGATAACTTTTGTACCAAGCTCTGTCGTTTGTGCAATGAGCAAATCAACTTCTTCACCAGGCTTAAATTGAGGCTCTGTTTTATCTAAGTAGCGATCGATTTTAGAACTACCTACAAGGCGACCTTCATGATCTTGTTTAATATAAACCAGGTATCGCTTATTAGGCTCCATTGAGCGATGCTGCTCAGCCCGTGGTACAAGTAAGTCTTTCTCAAGCCCCCAATCTAAGAATGCGCCAACTTGGTTCACTTCAACGACTTTTAATGGTGCAAAGGTATGCAGGCTCGCATAAGGCTTCATGGTCGTTGCAATCAATCTATCTTCAGAATCAAAATAGATGAACACTTCAATTTTATCTTGCGCTTCAGTATCTTTGGGCACCCATTTTTTGGGGAGTAAAATTTCACCGTATGTACCACCATCAAGGTAAACACCAAAGTCTACTTTTTTGGTAACGGTTAAAGTGTTTAATTGTCCTATTTGCATGATTTTCTTAGTTCTTATGTTTTAAACAAGCTGCAGCTTACCACAGAACTCATTGTGTTCTCATTGAATTGAATCATTCAGTTAGGGTCAATTACATCTCTAGATTTGCTCCTAGAAGCAAGTCATCACCCTGTTCTTCAGAAAACTGAAGCGCTAAGCCATACAAAGCAACGACGCCTGCACCTACTGCTGCGACTTCGGCAAAAGCCTTCAAACAAAAACCCCAATCAACATGCCCCTCTGTTTGCTGATGGTAATTCACTACCCTTGCTCATATTGCTTACTAACAATGGAAGCGAGATCTACTATCCTATCACCACAGTATCCACTAACCCTGAGTTTAAAAGTGGTGCTTTTGTAGGGGCTTCTATAGCAAACTAAAAAACAGAATAGACCTGGAAAAATGGCGCGCTCGGAGGGACTCGAACCCCCGACACCTTGGTTCGAAGCCAAGTACTCTATCCAGCTGAGCTACGAGCGCATCGGTGCGAAATGGTGGGCCGTATAGGGTTCGAACCTATGACACAGAGGTTAAAAGCCTCCTGCTCTACCAGCTGAGCTAACGGCCCGTCGAAAATCTTAAAATGTATGGCTCTTTGAGTTGGTGGGCCGTATAGGGTTCGAACCTATGACACAGAGGTTAAAAGCCTCCTGCTCTACCAGCTGAGCTAACGGCCCCAAAGAGAGATGGATTTTACCGGATTACAGAAGAATATCAAGTTAAAAATAGCACACTGTTTGATTTCTTTGTGTTATAGAGGTCTTCATCTGAGGCAAGCACTTTAAAACCTTGCTTATGCAGTGCTTCTTGTTTGGTCTTAATTTTATCTTTAGGCAGAACCAAGAGCAAAACATCAGCCCCCATGGCGCCACAGCCCTTGGCGGCCAAAACCTCACTACTCAGAGTCTTTAACAATGCCCGGGTTTCGTCACAAACCAAGTCAAGCGCATCAAGTGCTCGAGCATAGTCATTGATGGCTGCAATAAAATGCTTTGCGCTTTTTATTTTTATAGCGGCTTTTGCCCGCTCAACAATAGGTGTGAGTGTTTGCTCAAGCTTTGCTTTATCTAACTCTACCGCATCAAGATGGTGATGCGTTGCAAGCTTATTGCCAGTATGCAGCAAAAGAAAGCCGATATCAGCAAAAGGCCAGCCAAACGATTGATATTCTTCTTTATGGTGATGCAGATATACAAGACCTGCAGAGGCTTGTGCCAACACATCATAGCCACTGGGTTTTTGTTTGGCATGCTTGGCACATTGCCAATAAGCATGTAGCAGTGCATCATGATTCAGAGTTTCGGTCACTGTATTTGCTAAGTAGGCACCGAGAAACTGTGCGCTGGATGCCCCAAGGCCACCAATGCCTGCGTATGGGTCGTGCCAATGCGCAAGTTTTTGGGTTTTGTCTTGTAAATACATGCCTGCAGGTGAGTCTGGATGGAATGCTTCTGCGCCAGCATCCGAACATGCAACTTCAAAGCAAGGTGTTGTTGTCGCAATAATAGCAGGGCCACCGAAAAGCGCCACATACTCACCGAGCAAAAAGGTTTTGGCAGGAATACTATACGCCACGCAACTCCGCCAAAAACTTAGTAGCCTGCTTGAGGCTGACACGCCGATGTACGGTGAGCCAATGTTTTAGATGTTTTTTGAGTGCCGGCATTTCTGTTTCTCTGGCACCTGCAACCAACATCAAATTATCGATATGCAACTTCATATGCCCCTGAATAATGCCCTCAGTACAAAGCGCATTGATAGCACCTAAGTTTTGTACCAGACCAACAGCTGCAAGAATGCGTGATAAATGCTGCGCTGAGGTAATACCCATCATGTTAAGACAAAGCCTTGCTGTAGGATGCAAAGCGGTTACCCCACCCACAGTACCTACAACCAAGGGAGCTTTAAGCTCCCCTTTTAAAATGCGGGTATCTGGGTCATAACGCCAGGTTGAAATTGCTTGGTACTGGCCACTGCGTGTCGCGTATGCATGAACACCAGCCTCTACCGCACGCCAGTCATTACCCGTTGCAATTAAAATAGGGTCGATACCATTCATCACACCCTTATTATGGGTGGTGGCACGATACGGGTCGGTTTCGGCAAAAATGGATGCCTCTTCGATGCTTGTACCAAGCGCCTCATCAACGCCTTCAATCTCAACACAAGCATACGCAAGCTTTCTATCGTTTAAATTGGATAAAATGCAAATGCCGACCTCTTCACCAGTCGCAAGCTCAATCGGGTGCTTTAAAAACTCAAGCACTTGATTCATGATGTTGGCACCCATAGCATCACAGCTATTCATACCAAGATGAATCACGGCCATATCCCCCCCTTTGGGGTGAGCGAGTTTACGCAAAGACATATCCGTCACGCCACCACCGCGTTCAACCATGCTACTTGCAACCGATTGATTTACTTCTTCTATCCACATGGCGTGGTGGGAATCAAAAGCTTGTTTTAAGCGTTCAAAGTTTTTTACCCGCGGGATTTGAATTTGACCCAATATGGTGTTGCCAAGTGCGCGTGTGGTAATGCGCCCGCAATTGCGTATCCATTTTGCAGTTTTAGATAGCGCGGCGACAATTGAGGTTTCTTCAACTGCCATAGGAATGGCGTAATCTACCCCATCGATACAAAAGTTTGCAGCAACGCCAAGTGGCATTTGGAAGTAGCCAATGACATTTTCAATAAGCTTGTCACCTAAGTCCAGCTGCTTCACACCACCTTCAGCAAGATATTGCACATCTTCTTGGGTGAGTGCACCCATTTCTACTAAGCGCTGATAGCGCTCTTCGCGTGTCAGTTTGGAAAAACCGGCAAAGCTATGCTCATCCTTTACCAACGTACTTTCTCCTTTAGTTCTGCACAAGACGTGCTTCCTGTGCAAAATAAGGCAACCTGAAGCTCATACATCGTTGTTTTCATCAACTCAATGAGACATGTTGTCGATTGCAGCGCAGCTTCAAGCATAGGCTTCGCAAAACCGATGGTTGTGGCGCCAAGTGCTATGAGTTTAGCAGCATCGAGGCCACTTCGAACACCCCCTGAGCCCCAAATTTCAAACTTGGGATTCAAAGCACAAGCATTACTTACGCTTTCAGGTGTACTGATGCCCCAATTGCGGAAGGTTTCCGCAGCATTTGCATGGATGCTATTTTGCTCAGCACGCATACCTTCAATGCGACCCCAGTGTGTACCACCAAGCCCGCTCACATCAACTGCAGCCACGCCCGTACTTTCAAGGCGCTTTAGAGTGGCCTTAGAAAAACCACAACCAGTCTCTTTGATGATAATGGGAATATCAGAAGCTCTTACCAAACGCTCTATCGCATCAAGTCCGCCTTTGAATTGTGGCGTTCCCTCAGGTTGCATACATTCTTGTAAACCATTTAAATGGATAATAAACGCACTGGCCTCTAATGCCTCTGTGAGCCTTAGTACAGCGTCTATAGGGCTTGAGATCAGTTGTGCAATACCCAGATTGCCATAAAGCGTTACTCCTTGACACTCACGTCTTAATACTTGCCACTCTTGACGTGCTTTTTCGTCTGTGAGCTCACGCCTTTGCGAACCCACACCCATGGCCCAGTGCATTTCAGCACAGGCTTGCATTAAAGTCAGGTTAATCGCCAAAGCATTGCCATGACCTGCCGTCATGGAAGACACCATAAAAGGATGTGACACAGGCTTACCAAAACGTGTAGATGCCAAACTCACGTCTGCAAAATCAAGTTCAGGCAGGGCTTCATGTATCAGTTGAATTGCATCCCAGGCATGCTCATTGCATGCCTGACTTTGTGCATCTAAGGCATGCGTAATATGGCTTTTTTTACGCGCTTCAAACTGAGAGTAATCCGAAGACATAACGCTCCAAGTAAGAAAATATAAAATCGGTGCCGAATTTTAGCATGTTTGACCGAATCCAACCAAGCAATCGTCATAAAACATGACAATAAGCCCTATTTCGTATTATCCTTAAAATGAGTAAGAATAAAAGTGATGACTCAGGATGAGTGATAATACCGCAGCACTCACATCTTCAGATGAAAGCCAAGTCTCGTATGCCGAGTTCAACTTCAATGAACAGGAGCATGCCTATGTTTGTGTTGGCAACTGGTCTATTTTAAGCATTGGCCCGCTCACCGAAAGCATCACTGAAACCTTCCAACCACCTAAAAACCAACAAATACGTGTGCTTGGACATAAGCTTGAAGCCTTTGACAGTGCTGGTGCTCTCCTGCTACTTCAATTTATCGATGCACTTAAAACCAATCGCAATCAGGTTGTCCTTGAGCAATTTAGTGATGCCCAAACTGAGCTTTTTGAGCTTGTACAGTCCAAAGAGAGTGGACTGAAAAAGTTACCTGAATCTCCCGAACTTACGCGTCAAAAAGAAGATTTCTTAGAGTTCTTGGGTCGAGAAACCATCGAAAAAACGCATCAATTTGATGGTCTCATTTTACTGGTAGGTGATTTGACCGATAAAATATTTAGGGCTTTTACTCAATGGAAGCGTTTTCAAATACCGAGCATTATATCGAACATCAATAACACTGGACTCAAAGCGCTGCCCATTATCGCCCTTTTGTCTTTTCTTATTGGTGTGGTTCTTGCTTACCAAATGGGATTACAACTTGAAACCTATGGTGCCAACCAATTTATTGCCTACTTATGTGGGATGGCTATATTTAGAGAGTTTGGCCCGCTGATTACCGCTATTATTGTTGCCGGGCGAACCAGTTCATCTTTTACTGCGCAAATAGGCAGTATGAAGCTCAATGAGGAAATTGACGCCCTCACTACCATGGGGCTATCACCTACTGAGCTTTTGGTGCTACCAAAAGTGATAGGCCTTACTCTGGTACTACCTCTTGTCGTGTTTTGGGCTGATATTTTTGGGCTGATGGGCTCGATGATCATGTCCAATTTCATGCTTGATATCGGTTACCAGGAGTTTCTGTTAAGGCTGCAAACCGATGTGGGTAGAGACCAATTCATGCTCGGGTTATACAAAGCCCCTGCCTTTTCGATTTTAATCGCACTGGTAGGATGCTTCCAGGGCTTTCAAGTTAAGGCACATGCTGACAGCATTGGCAGCCAAACCACCAAAAGCGTCGTGCAAGCTTTGTTTTTAATTATTGTTGCCGATGCGACATACTCAATCATCTATAGCTGGATGGACCTTTAAATGTCAGAGCCAATCATAGATATCCGAGGACTACAAAACTTTCTGGGTGACCAGTGGGTCCATACTGAGGTCAATTTATCCGTCAATCCTGGTGAAATTGTAGCAATTATTGGTGGGAGTGGCAGTGGCAAAACTACCATATTACGCTGCATTCTCATGTTGCTAAAACCAACTGCAGGGCAAATCAAATTATTTGGTGAAGATATTGGCGCGTTGGAGGCACATGAAGCTGAACTGCTTTGTCAGCGTTGGGGCGTGCTCTTCCAGCACAGCGCCCTTTTTTCTGGCATGACAGTACTTGAGAACATCATGTTTCCGATGAAAGAGCTGGCACACCTAACACCAAGCTTTAGGCGTGAGCTTGCTTTGCTTAAATTAATCTTGGTGGGTTTACCTGTCCACTCAGCACGTAAGCTACCTTCTGAGCTTTCAGGTGGTATGCAAAGGCGTGCTGCAGCAGCCAGAGCCATTGCTATGGATCCTGAGCTCCTATTTTTGGATGAGCCGACCTCAGGTTTAGATCCAGTAAGCGCAAAACAATTTGACGACCTTGTGCTTTTTTTAAGGCGCGCTCTAAATCTTACTATTGTTATTGTGAGCCATGATATTGATTCTTTAAAACGTATTGCAGATAGAGTTGCTTTTGTTGGTGACGGGAAAATTCTTGCTATTGACCCCATTGACAAACTGATGAAAAATGAACACCCTTTAATTATGGACTATTTTAGTAATAGGTAGTTTGTGCGCACGTCGAAAAGGAGTGAGACGTTTGGAAGCTAAAAGCAATTACATGCTCGTTGGGCTCTCTGTCTTGATCCTTGGGTCAGCTCTGCTGTCCTTGAGCTTGTGGCTGTCTGTCAGCTATGACCAAAAATCCTATAAAACCTACCTGACCTATATTGATGAACCTGTTGCAGGCCTCACTGAAGAATCTTCCGTAAAGTATAACGGCGTGCGCGTCGGGATTGTGGATTCCATACAGCTCGACCAACATAACCCTGAGCGTGTGATTTTGGTACTGCGTATCGAAGATGATGTACCCATTACCGAAAGTACGGTGGCAACTTTGGTGTCACAAGGCATTACAGGTAATGTTTACCTTGGGCTTACTGCGACAACACCCACGCTCAAACTACTAAAAAAACCACCCAATGCACCCTACCCCGTGATTCCTTCTAAGCCTTCGTTTTTTCATCAACTGGAAACAGACGTGCGTGAGATGACTGCAGACGTAAAACGTATATTCAGTGAAGAAAATGCCCAAAACTTAGAAAAAACCCTGAAAAACCTAGAGGCTTTATCCAAAGTATTTGCGGATAATAATGCGAGCATTGATGAAACACTGAAAGAGTTGCCAAAAGTTGTCAAAGACTTAAGAAGCAGTATTCGTAAATTTGACGATATGGCCGACAGCGTTTCTACCTCGGGCAAACAATTCACCGTCACCATGAAAGCTGGTAAAAACAGCATTGATCAAATTTCTCAGCAAACCCTACCATCGATGACTGAGCTCATGAGAAAACTCAATGATGTAGCCGCAAACCTTGAAAAAATCAGTGAAGACATGCGCCAAAACCCCTCTGTGCTTTTAAGAGGTACCGCGCCACCAAAACTTGGCCCAGGAGAGCACCCGTGAAGTTACGTGTATTGATGGCCATAGGCCTTGGTTGTATGCTTATTGTCAGTTGTGGACCTGTGAAAATGCCGGTCACTCATACTTACACATTAAGCCTTGCACCAGAAAAGCATGCGCGCAAGCGAGCCATGCCTTATACCTTACTCATTTCAAAACCAGGTGCTGCCGCAGGCTATAAAACCACAGAGATGTATTATCTTAAAAAACCATACATGCTCGAGCCATTTGCCAAAAATGCTTGGGAAAGCCCTCCACCAAACATGCTCTACCCTATACTGGTTAAGCGCTTTCAAGATAGCCGTGCTTTCCGAGCTGTAAGCTCAAGCCCCTATGCTGATAAAACCGATTATAGGCTAGATACACAACTGCTTGAGCTTTATCAAAACTTTATGACGAACCCAAGCCACCTTAAATTTAAAGCCAAAGTTGCAGTCACACGCGTGCGCGACAACCATGTAATGGCATCACGCATGATAACGGTTGATATACCCTGTAGCCAAAATAACCCTTATGGTGGTGTTACAGCGGCAAACCAAGCGGTTGCAAGGTTTGTTGAAGAGACCCTAGATTTTGTGATAAAAGAGGTCCAAAGCGAAAGAGGTGGCTCCCACTCTTAAGATATTGTAAAATGTGGCACCTTTGCACTTTAAGGTACATTAATTAAGCCTCAACAATCATCACACAAGGAGACTACAAGATGAGTGGTAAACGCTTGTTTAAGCTTGGAACTCTTGCAGCTGGCGCACTACTGGTTGCCTCATGTTCTAAAAATGGTAACTTACTCGAAGGGTCAGACAGCCTTTCACTCGATGGCTTAGGTAAACTCACACGTTTTTCCAGCCACCCAGGTGAAATGTTCACAACGCAAGCCCCACATAACCAAGTGTATTTGTTTGATTTCGACAGCAATCATGTACATTCAAAATATATGGATTCTATCAACGCACAAGCTCGATACTTAAAAAGCCATCCAGGCGCTCGTATCATGCTTGCAGGCCACACCGATGATAGAGGTAGCCGTGAATACAACGTAGCCCTTGGGGAGCGTCGTGCTCGCGCAGTTGAACACGTCATGCGTATGTCTGGTGTAGACCGACAGCAAATGCGCGTGGTGAGCTATGGTAAAGAGAAGCCTGTCAACCCAGCACACACTGAAGAAGCTCGCGCAGAAAACAGACGTGTTGAAATGACTTTCGAGGCAAAGTAAACGAGGAATCTAACTTATGAAGCGCATAAATCATCTTATAAGCATCCCCCTTATTGCTCTATCGGTCTACATGACACCTATTCATGCAGAAGCACCCGTGGTTGATGCCAGCGAAAATTTCGCCTTATTTGATGAGCAACTGGCTGCAAGCGATATGCAGCCAGGCGCTTTTGAAGATGAGTCACCCCTTGCCAATAATAGCAACGATGGCAATGATGCAGAAGAAATTCGTTTTGAGCCTTTTGGTTCATCCGACAACATAGATACACCTCTAGCTCAAGATAATGCTGCGAGTGATGCTGATAACGCCGGGCTCTTAGGCCGTGTACAAACCATGCAGCAAGAGCTCAATGAGTTAAGAGGTCAGCTTGAAGTACAAAACCATGCCCTAGATAGCTATAAAGAGCAGCAAGATGCCTTCTTTAAAGCCATGGATGAGCGTATGAAGGCAGGCATGGACAACGCACAAGCAGCTGAAGCACCCTCTCATGAAAACAATCATGCAGAAAATACCATTGCCCCACCTGAAAGCACACAAGATGCCATTACTGCTACAAGATCTAATCCTGCCGATGAACAAATCAGCTATCTTGCAGCATACGACTTAGTGAAAAGCAAAGAGTACGATAAAGCGGCACTTGCCATGAAAAGCTTCATTCATCACTACCCCAAAGGCGGTTATACAGCCAACGCCTACTACTGGCTTGGTGAGGTTTACTTAATTCAAAAATCTTACCCAGATGCTATTCAGTCTTTTGAGTCTGTACTGAGTCAGTTTCCAAACTCAAGCAAAAGCTCAGCGGCTTTACTTAAGCTTGGATATGCATTTGAAGCCGCAGGTGAAAGACATAAAGCCCGAGAGCGCTTTAATGCTGTCATTCGTGATTATCCTGGTACACGCTCTTCCCAGATTGCCGAGAGGAAGCTACAAACGCTTTAAGATGTTATGAGCAAATTTTTAAACCAACTTCGTATTACGGAAATTTTTTACTCTCTACAGGGCGAGTCCACAACCAGTGGTTTGCCCACTGTATTTGTACGTTTAACTGGATGCCCTCTACGCTGTACATACTGCGATACCGCTTACGCCTTTCATGGTGGTAAAACCCTTCGCATGGAAGACATCCAGCAACAAATCGCAGAGTATGATTGCAAGCGTGTATGCGTCACCGGTGGTGAACCTCTAGCACAACCAGGCTGCGTGCCTTTCATGACGCAACTTTGTGAGCTTGGTTATCAAGTCTCTATTGAAACAAGTGGCGCACTCGATATTGCAGCCATTGATAAACGAGTCATGATTGTCATGGACTTAAAAACGCCTTCATCCAATGAAGCTCACCGTAACTTGATGACCAACCTTGAGCACTTAAAACCTCAAGATCAAATCAAGTTTGTGGTTGGTAGCCGCGAAGACTATGATTGGTCGAGAGAAACCATCAACACCTATAAGCTTCATGAAACTTGTGAAGTTTTGTTTTCTACAAGTTTCGAAGTACTTTCACCCCAAACCCTTGCCGAATGGATTCTTGAAGATAAGCTCCCCGTAAGATTTCAGTTGCAACTGCATAAATACTTATGGGATGATGCGCCCGGTCACTAGGCACTATGGAGAATACCCAATGACTTGGTCTGCTACAGCCCCCTCTAATATTGCGCTTATCAAATATATGGGCAAGGCTGACTTTGGCCAAAACCTTCCTCTTAATGCCTCGCTTTCTTATACCCTGCCACACCTTAGCTCCCATGTTGAGATATCTTCGCACTCAACCCATGATACCTGGGAACCACTTGATGCAAACCTGGTATTACCCAAACCTGCCCAAGCGCGCTTTTTAAAGCATTTAAACTTTATAAAGCAACAGTTTGACTGTGATACCCCGTTACTTGTGCGTTCTTCTAATACTTTTCCACAAGGCACAGGTCTTGCAAGTTCAGCCTCAAGCTTTGCCGCACTCACCAAGGCTGCTTGTATGGCTGCATCTGAGCTCACCAATACACCGTTACCAGATATCAGTACACAAGCCAATTTAAGTCGGCTGGGCTCAGGTTCTTCTTGCCGCTCATTCTTTGAGCCATGGGCCCTTTGGCAAGAGAACAAAGTATCGTGCATGTCACTACCATACCAAGACTTGATTCACCAAGCAGTACTCATCGATACCGCACCCAAAAAAGTATCCTCAAGTGAAGCACATAAAAAAGTAAGCAGCCTTGAAGACTTTAGCCATCGCATTCAGCGTGCTGAAAACAACTTGCAGGCTCTCTTAACTGCCTTACGTGAGGAGAACTGGTTTGATGCTTATGGCATCAGTTACCAAGAGTTTGAAGATATGCACAACTTATTTACCCAAGCAAAACCGCCCTTTTCCTACATAAATTCTAAATCAAAAGAAGCACTTAGCTTGCTAAAAGGGGTTTGGAGGGCGTATGATGATGGCCCTATTATTACCATGGATGCCGGCCCTAACATCCACTTGTTATACCGAAGCAACCAAAAAGAGCAAGCAAATACAATTAAGCTCGAACTGATGGAGCGTGGCTTTGATGTCATCTGAATTTCGTACAGAAGCCTTTGGCAAATGGATCTTAGTGGGTGAGCACGCTGTACTTCGAGGTGCCCCTGCACTTGTTTTTCCTCTGACATCTAAAAGTCTGCAGCTACACTTTACGCCTACATCCGAGCCCTTTATGCTTTTTTATGAAGGGGAGGCCAAAACACATGCCGAAGAGAAAGTAAATCTTGTACTTGATACAGCATTTCATCTCCTAAATATTTCACCCCAGGGCAACCTTCACATTCAAAATGAAATACCAGTTGGTACTGGACTTGGTGCATCAGCAGCACTTTCTGTGGCCATTGCCAAATGGCTAAAAGCTTGCTTTGAGCCTGAGCTTGATGTCTTTAACTTTGCCCGAGAGCTCGAAAACTTATTGCATGGCCAGAGCAGTGGCCTCGATATTGCTGGCAGTATGGCAACAGACGGCTGCGTTTATTTCCAGTCTGGCGTTGCTACTGCTATGACGCCTACTTGGCAACCTCATATCAAATTAAGTTACTCTGGTACTGAAGGCAATACAGCCCACTGCATTGAAAAAGTCGCATCACTTAAAGCACGTAATCCCAAACAAGCGGACGCGGTTGATAAAAATATGCAACAGTCCGTAGAGCAAGCAAAAGAAGCGCTCACCACGCAAAATATCCATCTACTCGCAAAAGCCATGAATCATGCAGCAGCATGCTTTAATGAGTGGGGCTTAATCAGTAGATCATTAAAACAGCATATGGACAACGAGCTAGAAAAAGGCGCGCTCGCTGTCAAACCCACAGGCTCAGGTTGTGGTGGCCATATCATTAGCCTATGGCACCCTGAAACAGCTCCTCAAGCAATATAAAGCCTGCAAGACCCAACATAAAATAGGCAAAATACTGTTTAAGCCTTGTGTTATCCACGTGTTCACTGGTTTTAATACCAAGCAGCATCCCAAGCACCGCAAACATTAAAAATGGCCCCAAAATACGCCAATTAATTTCAATACCTGCAACTAAGTCCCCTTGAAAACCAATCAGAGAGTTGACCATGATGATAGCAAGTGATGTCCCTACTGCTTCATGCATAGATAATTGAAACAAGGTAAGCAATACAGGAATAATTAAAAAGCCACCCCCAGCACCAACCAAGCCTGCAAAAAAACCAACGGCACCACTACCTAAAATCAGTTTAATCAAGTGCTTGCTAGGGTTTTGCTTGGCCTTATCATTCACACGTATAGGCTTAAGTGCCATCATCCCGGCCATAAGCATCAAAAAAGCAAACATCACCATGATAAAGCTGTCTTTAGAAACATCGAGTTGTCCAAGAGTCAATATGGGATCGGGCATTTGCGGTAAAATATAGCGCCTGGTTAATAGAATCATGATGGTCGAGGGAATCACAAAAATAAACGTATTCTTAATGCGAATCATCCCTTTTTGCCAGTAACTGAAAGCACCTACAAGTGCCGTACTTCCCACAACCAAAAGCGAGTACCCCGTCGCTGCAACAGGCGTCACATGAAATAGATAGACCATAATAGGTACACTCATCATGGAGCCACCGGTGCCAATCAGCCCGAGCGTTAACCCCATCAATATTGCTAAAGAAAAGCCAAGTGCACCTGTCAGCATTTATGTTCCTTGTTGTACTGCAAAGCCATGCTCAATCCAAGCAAGAATACCGCCACTGGCATTATAAATCTCAAGCTCTGGATACACTTCTAAAATACGCTCACAAGCCGTATGACTTCTCATACCAGAGCGACAATGTATAACCAGCTTTTTGTTTTCAGAAGATGGCAATTCCTTTGGATTTAAAGTACCTAGAGGAATAAGTACACTTTCTTTTATATTCGCCTCTTGGTACTCCTCAGGCTCTCTGACATCAATCAACACCACTTCGTTGTTCTCCAACCAGCTTTTCAGAACGGTCGCATCTATAGTTTGAACTTCCATCCAACTCTCCCCCATTGACTTTTTAATTGGCAAAATGATAGTACGTTTCGTCTTCCTTCACCATGCCAAGCTCGTAGCGCGCACGCTCTTCCAATGCTTCTTCACCTGACTTTAAGCCTTCAATTTCAACTTGTACAGCTTGATTGCGGGCCTCTAGCTTCTTATTTTCTTCATGACGAAGCTTCAGTTTACTCTCAGCTTTAAGCCATTTCGAGACACTATTATCACCAAACCAAATTTTATACTGTAAACCCAAGCACAACATTATTAAACCAACAATGATATAACGCATGTTCCCTCCCTAAAGACCATGTTATCATCACGCCAATATCATGATACATGAAGGTACTATGTCTCTACCAACACATCTTACAATTGCAACCAGACAAAGCCCTCTCGCACTTTGGCAGGCCGAGCATGCTAAAGCCATGCTTATGGCCCACTGGCCAGAGCTGTCCGTTGAGTTGCTACCCATGAAAACCTCAGGTGATAAATTTTTAAACACAAAGCTCTTAGATATAGGTGGTAAAGGTCTTTTTGTAAAAGAGCTTGAAGAAGCTCTTCTGGATAAACGTGCCGATATTGCCGTGCACTCCATGAAAGACGTGCCTGCAGTGCTTCCCGAAGGCCTAACACTCTCAACGATGTTTGCTCGTGAAAACCCATTGGATGCTTTTGTGAGTGAAGCTTATCCAAGTTTAGAAGCACTGCCGCAAGGTGCATGCCTTGGCACTTCAAGCCTGAGGCGACAAGCTCAAGCATTAATCATGAGGCCAGACTTGACCATAAAGCCTATTCGAGGCAATGTGGGTACCAGGCTGCAAAAACTTGCATCAGGCGAGTATGATGGTATTTTGTTGGCTTCAGCAGGCCTTGAACGGCTTGGGTTGGAAGCCAAAATTACGGAGGTCTTGCCTGAGTCTCGCTTTTTACCCGCACCAGGGCAAGGTGCACTTGGTATTGAGACGCGCCGTGATGATACCAACATACAAGCCTTACTTGCACCACTGCATGACAACGCCTCAGCAAGTACTGTAGAAGCTGAACGTATGGTGAATCATGCTTTAGGAGGTAGCTGCCATACACCCATAGCACTTTTTTGCAGACCAATAAGCCCAGATGAATTTCAGCTTAATGCGCTTATAAGTAAAACAGACGGTAGCGCTGTTATTCGTGACCAACAGCAAGGTAAAGTACCTATAGAACTTGCCAAGGCATGTATCGCATCGCTTGAACAAAAAGGCATTAAAGAGTTTCTCAATGAAATTTAAGCCTCAAAGCCTACAAAACCTTCGGGTATTAAATACCAGGCCTGAACCACAACAAGCAAAAACAGCACAAGCCATTGAACTGGCTGGGGGTACATCCATACCCATGCCTCTTATTCAAATTCGCCCTCTAGCCCCCAAGCCAGCCATGCCCGAGCTTGATACCATAAACCATATTATTTTTATCAGTATTCACGCCGTAAAATACTTTTTTGCAACGTATCAAAACTTGGCTTGGCCCAAGCAAAGTCATATCTATGCGCTTGGTGAAGGCACCAAAGCTGAGTTGCATAAGCATCATATAACCAACGTACAAATCCCTGCTATTGCAGATAGTGAGCACCTGCTGACGCTTGAGTCTCTACAACAAATACAGGGCAAAACTTGTATGATTGTTAAAGGCATAGGTGGCAGAACACTGATTAAAAACACACTGCAAGCACGGGGCGGCATCGTTAAAGAGCTTGACGTCTACGAACGCCGAGCTGCAGATATCAATCAAGCAGCCTTATTAAAATTATGGCACAATGATGCACTCGATATTATACTAATATCGAGTGAAACTGCACTCCAAAACTTATTAAGCCACTTAGATGAGGCACAAAAAAAATGGATAGCAGAGAAGTCTTTTATCGTGTTAAGCAAGCGCTTAAAGCAAGCTTGTCACAAGGCTGGCATCAAACACGTCCTCATCTACCAAAAGGATATTTAACGGTATGACAACCGAACAACCCGAAGTAAAACAACCCTCAAAAGCCAGACCTGCAGTTATGACCATGCTTACTATGGTTGTCGCTATTGGCGCATTATTACTTGCCCTTAAACTTAATCAAGATCAAAAAAGCCAAGCCAAACAACTCGATAAAGCCGTAAACATGCTCATTAAACAACAGTCGACGGCCGATGCCAGATTCCAAGCACATCAAACGGTCTCTCTCAGACATGAGCGCTTGGCAAAAGAAGACCGTATTCAATTGATGAATCAAATAAAATCAACTTACGATCAGTGCCAAAATGTCTCAGATGATTGGCGCTTATATAAAGCCAGGCACCTTTTGGAGCTTGCACAAATCAATGCAAGCTTTAGCCAAGATAGCGAGCAAACTGAAGCACTGCTTAGATCTGCCGATGCTGTACTCGCACCCATTCACAACCCTGACTTGGTGCCTGTACGTCAAAAACTTGCTGAAGATATCAAAGCGCAACATAAAGCTGCCACCCTCGATACCACAGGTGCTTTTATCAAGCTTCAATCAGCCATAGATGAAACTTGGTCTTTACCCATTATCCCCTTACCTGAACCAAAGCCTGAACCTGAGCCAACTACAAACGCACCTCAGACACTCAAAGCACATGTGTTAAAAAGCTTAAATCACTTAGTGACAATCAAACATCATGATGAGCCACTTAAACCAACACCAACGCTTGCCTATGAAGCCATGCTACGCCAAGCAGTACGACTCAACCTCGAAGAAGCAAAATGGGCTCTATTACAAAAAAATGAAGCCATATACCAGGCAGCGCTCACCAATGCCATTCACTATCTCGAGCAAACATTTGCAGCAAATGCCGCCAGCACCAAGCAAGTGCTTACGATGCTAAACGAGATGAAAGACATCAAGCTCATTGATGCCGCAATTATGCCGACCGACGCATTGAAATCACTCAACCAAGTGATACAACGCAGCAACCATCATGATGGAGAAAACGCATGATTAAAATGCTGTGGTTATTAGCACTTCTCATTGGCTCGGTTTATCTAGGCGTCAAGCTACAAGGCGACCCGGGTTATGTTTTGATTTCCATCAAGCACTGGACGCTTGAATCGACAGTTTGGGTATTTTTGGCGGCTGTCATCTTACTCTTTGCCATGCTCCACCTTTTTTTCGCGTCTTACCACAAGACCATGCACATCCCTGACTCATGGGCAATTTGGCGCAAAAAACGCAAGCACCGCCATGCACGTACCAAAACCACACAAGGTTTGATTGCTTTTAGTGAAGGCTACTGGTTTGAAGCCAAGAAGCAATTGATTGATGCCCTACCCAACTCTGAAACCCCGCTCATCAACTATTTAACAGCAGCCCGTGCTGCCCAAGAGCTTGGTAACTCCAAAGAGCGTGACCAATACCTAAGAGCAGCCCAACGTGCCATGCCAGATGCTAAAATTGCCGTTGAACTGACGCAGGCACAACTGCAACTTGCTCATCAGCAATTTGAGCAGGCGCTCGCGACATTACGTCATTTACATGACTTAGCCCCCAAGCACCCTTATGTCTTAAAGCTGCTTGCCCATCTCTATGAGGCAACCTCAGACTGGGCACACCTCATCGAGCTTTTACCACGCCTTAAAAAAGCACGTGCCATAGATGCCAAGGCCTTGCTCAAGCTTAGTCAAAAAGCCTACTGTGGGCACATCCAAAACTTCGCTGAAGAAGCAAACTTTGAGGGCCTTGAGCTTGCTCTTAAAAAGCTGCCCTCTGCACTCAAAAACAATTCTGAAATTATGGCAAGCTATGCCCGAACATTGCTCAAACAAGATAAAACTGTTCAAGCTGAAGTTTGCTTAAAGCGTGCCATGCAAAAAGAGCTCACCCCAGAGCTCATCGATATTTATGCAGCACTACCTGCAGAAACTGCCCGTAGTAACTTTATTGAAGCCCTTCTTAAAAACCAAACTCCACATAAAGCAGAGCTTCACTACTGCCTTGGCGTGATTTTCAAAAAACAACAACTGTTTGGTAAGGCACAAGCGCAACTGGAAGAAAGCGTCGCCCTGCAGAAAAATGCCAAAACCTATCAAGCACTCGGCGAGCTATTTGAAGAACTGCAAGATACACATGCCGCCTTTGATGCTTACAAAGAAGGTATCAATATTTAAGCATTGGGGACGGTGCAGATGCACCGTCCCCAATGGCTTTTCTCAAAGCCTTGATTGACAAAATATGAGCTTAAAGTTAAAATAATGAGCACATTTGCTTTTAGATTAAGATATTATGCCAAGTTGTACAACGTATTTAGAGCAACTCAAGCCTTTTGAGGCAAGAATTAAGGCTATTGCATACCTTTTAGAGCATGGATATATTCCTGAAAATCTATCTGCTTCAGCTCAAAGCCTGACCCAGCTTTTCTACCAAACCAAACGGGACCTAAAAAAACAAATCCGTGTTTTTGACCAATTACAAGAGTTAAACATAGCTTGCCATGATATCTTTCGTGATAAACATAACATCCTTTATGTGGACAGTTGTAGTGCGCGTTTTCAAGACAAGAGAAACTTACTTATGCTTGAAAACACGTATCTTGAAAAAGAAGAAGTAGAGCAACTCAAGCAAGTCATACAAAATTTTAATCAAGAGCTTCAAAACAAAAAGGTGGCGCCTCCTGTAAACGAGATCCGTGATCAATTGAATCGTTTCACTAAAAAATTCACATCTCAGGTACCTAAAGCAGGCTGTGACGCGCAGATTCTTCAACAAGCATCGGACAGCGACTTTTCTAGAACACTTATTATCGCTGGTACTTTCTGCCTAGCTTCCCTTGTTGCCATGATAATTACATCATATGCTTACCCCTTACTTTGTGTTGCCTTTGGGATAGTATTGATTGCATCCGGTTTTGGTGTGATTTATGGGAATCAAAAATCTTCGGAGCATAGCTTCGCTTATCATGATGCCCTCAGAAGTCATAAATGTGCACAGGAATTATACAATCAAACCAATGGGGACGGTGCAGATGCACCGTCCCCAATGCTCAAGATGGCTCCAGTATGACCTTTTGTTTTTGCGTTCCTATACCAAGAATACTCAGAGATACTTCATCGCCTGGCTTTAAAAACTCAGACTCGCCCCAAAACTCGGCATTGCCAGGGGCTGAGCCCATCGAAATGATATCACCTGGGTATAAGGTAAAAAATTGGCTGATATAGCTGACGATATCGACATCTTGATGAATATAATCTTTGGTATTAAATGCTTGTCGTAAGTTTTGGTTCACCCATAAATTCACTTCAAGTGCGCCTGGATTTTCGACTTCTTCTTTGGTCACAATATAGGGCCCTAAAGGTGCCCCATGGTCGAAGCACTTGCCTTTGGTGAACTGTGAGTCGCCAACTTCAAATTGCAAGTAACGCTCAGATAGATCATTCATACAGGTATAACCAAGTATATGATCTCGTGCATCGGACTTATTGATGTACTTACCTTCTTTACCTATAACAATAGCAAGCTCTGCTTCCCAATCGAGCTTTTTGGTAAGCCTGGTATAGTAAATCGGATCGTGTGGGCCACAAATGGCAGAGGTTGCTTTCAGAAAGATAAGCATCTCGCCTTCAGGAAATGGGCTTACGCCCAATTGCTCGGTGTGCAGTGCCGAATTAAAACCCACACAAACAAGCTTGCCAGGTGCTGAGATGGGTGGCCCCAAGCGCGTGCCGGCTTCAACGATTGGCAAGGTTTCTAAAACAAGCGTGCTTAACTGGTTTAAAACATACTTATCGCCAAGGGTTGATGGACAGTAGTCATGAACATGCTTAGAAACATCCCGAATACGTCCTTGACCATCAAGTAGGCCAGGTTTTTCTTCTCCAGGCTGTCCGTAGCGGAGTAATTTCATACATGTCCTTAGTTATCAGCGCTTTCGTAGTAGTTAACCCCTACTTTGATGCGCTCGCGGCCATTTTCTTTGCGCCAAGCGTTGGTATCACGGAGTGAATAAACACAACCACAGTACTCTTGCTTATAAAATCCTTCATCTTTGGCAATTTCATACATTCTGGCAGCACCACCACCTTTACGCCAATTGTATGTCCAGTAAGTAACACCATCATAACGACTGGCCGCGCGTACGCCTGAGTCATTGATTTGCTCCATGTTTTTCCATCTAGAAATACCGAGCGAGCTCGATATTATCGGAAAACCATGCTCATGCGCATACAGCGCCGTGCGCTCAAAACGCATATCAAAGCAAGCCGTACATCGCTTACCACGCTCAGGCTCCCACTCCATACCTTTGATTCGTTCAAACCAGTTGTCTTTATCGTAATCGGCATCAATAAAGGGAATATTATGTTTTTCAGCAAAACGAATGTTCTCTTGCTTACGAATCTCGTACTCTTGCACTGGATGAATGTTGGGGTTATAAAAAAAGATTGAAAAATCAATGTTTGACGCCAACAAAGCTTCCATCACCTCACCTGAACATGGGGCGCAACAAGAATGCAGTAAAAGTTTATTGCCACCTTCAGGCAGTGTCAGAATAGGTCTCTCAAGCATGGTCTACCTCTTTAATAAAATGCTTTCGGTAATGTTTTAATTCATCAATCGAATCTTTGATATCTGCTAGTGCTAAATGCTGGGATTGCTTGCCAAAGCCTTGCATCACTTTAGGCGCCCAGCGGCGTGCCAACTCTTTTAGTGTGCTCACATCAATATGGCGGTAGTGAAAGAAAGCTGCAAGCTCCGGCATATAACGCACCAAAAAGCGTCGGTCCTGGCAAATGGTATTGCCACACATGGGTGAAACCCCTTTATCAAGATATTTAGATAAAAAGGCAATAGTTTTGGCTTCTGCTTCTTGCTCTAAAACAACACTTTGCCTGACACGCTCAGTTAAGCCTGACTCACCATGCTGCTTGGTATTCCAATCATCCATGCCATCTAAGCGCTCGTCTGACTGATGAATGGCAAACACCGGCCCTTCTTCTAGAATATTAAGTTCTTTATCAGTCACAATGGTGGCAATCTCAATGATTCTATCGTCCTCCGGGGAAAGACCTGTCATTTCTAAATCAATCCACGCCAAGTGGGAATCTTGTTTCATTTTTTATTTATTACCTTATTAATCAATGAGATACGAGCATCATGCAGTGCTTCTTTCATCGCTTTGCCATGGTGCCCTGCAGCAACTAGGGGTTCTACAGCAACTTCTGAGGCCGCCTTTAATACAGACTGCCATAGTTCTGACGATATCGTACAGACTTCGCATGCTGTTAACAAGTCTAAAAACCGCTCGGGCTTGCGATAAGCATCCATGCGCTCTAATACATTTGCTGCATGCTCAGCATCACTTAAGCCATTATCTTCCAAAGCATCAAATGCCTTGGCCATCAGTGCCATTTGAATATACGCTTTTGGCACACGATGCTTTTGGCAAAAGTTTTCAATGCCATCAAAATAACGCATCCAAGCTGCAAAGCGCACTTTAGGCTCGGTACTTACTTTGGCTACACGCGCAAGACTTTGATTGGCGGCTTTAACTTGGCTTAGCTCTAATTCCGGAAACAAAGCTTCAAAAGCTTTGGTTTCTAGCAACACCTCAAAAAATACTTCTGGATGGTTGGTTTTTAAGCTCTTAAGCCACTCTTGCCATACACGTTCAGGCGTCAACGATAAAAGATCATCATCTTCTGCCATCACTTGCATCAGCTGCATGGTTTCATCGGCAACACGAAAACCCTTGTCATGAAAGCGCGCGGCAAACCGTGCCACACGTAAAACTCTTAAGGGATCTTCAGTAAAAGCTGGAGACACATGTCTCAATAGCCGATTACTGATATCGTCTTTACCGCCATATGGATCAATAAGATTGCCCTTACCGTCCGAGGCAATGGCATTGATGGTCAAGTCTCTTCTTTTTAAATCATCAATCAGTGTTACATCTGGGCTTGCATCACACTTGAAGCCATGGTGCCCGCTGGCAGTTTTGCGCTCCGTTCTGGCAAGGGCGTACTCTTCTTTGGTTTTGGGATGCAAAAACACAGGAAAATCTCGCCCTACTTGCACGTAGTCCAGACGTAATAGCTGTTCTGGGGTTGCCCCAACGACAACCCAATCACGCTCAGATACAGGCTCACCTAGAAGCTTGTCACGAACAGCCCCACCTACCAAGTATACGGAAAAGGATTCTGTCATAGATTATCTGTAGCTTAAGATTATTTCTTTATCCTACCAGACTAACCTCATTGCTTTCTACTTCCTGGAGTTCTAGCTGCATCTCTAAGATTTCGGCAACCGACTTATAATCAGATGCTGTCTGTGCTGCTAATTCAACTGCAGGCTCTGGATGCTGCTCTGGTTGATTAAAGAAAGTTTGATAACCTGCATAAGCAGCCCCTGCAGCAACACCGGCAACACCACCTGCTATAAGTGCTGGCGTTAGTGCTGCTGAAAATACAGCGAGGGCAACAATATAAACAACCAAAAATGCAACATCAGCCGCAAGAAAGGTATTTAAAACAAAACGTGTTGTATCATGCCAAGTAGGTTCGTCGTACCAAACACGATCTACCGTTTCAATTTTATATACAGGTCCAAAGCTCTGTAACGTGTAGCCTTTAAATTTACCCATGTTAGGTTTAACTTGGTACTTTTCTTGTATACGTGAAGCCAACCAGTCTACATCAAACCAAAAAGTATGTTTCGCTTGGGTAGACCTGATCTCGTAGGTAAACTCAATGGTACCTCGCTTTGGGTTTTCTGGTGCTTTACCCACACGAAAAGCATGACGATAAATATCTAATAAAAAAGCTTCGTCAAAATCAGAGCCCAATTTTTCTTTCATTGTTTTTAAAAACCATGCCTCTGGCTTTTCATGAATACTCACTATACGTTCTGGGTGTGCAGATGCGGCTAGAAGCTCATCTTTAAGGGCGTAGTTAAGCTCTTTATATGGGGCAACTGAAATTGAATTAAAGAGCTCACTATATATTTTTTGTGCTGAATTTACATCTGACATCACTAAACTCCTCTGCTTACACGGGTAAGCTGCTTCATTAAATACCTTGCAGGACTGACCGATTTGGTAAGCTTCCTAGGCAAGGGCAAACTTTCATCACATATCAGTGCTGCTATGTGTGAAGCTGCCAATGGGATGCTGGTAAGACCACGAGAACCAAAGCCCGCACATACATAAAGCCCCGGGTAATACCCACCTATTTTTCCTACATACTTGCCACCATCAAGGGCTAAATCTCGATAGGCAGATAAGAAGGCTTCTTGATGAGGTACAGGGCCAACGAGAGGCAAATAGTCTGGCGTTTTAACACGCACACCTGACCAGCAACACATCACTTCTGGGCTAAATTTAATACAATCCTTCATTTTTTGCAACATATCGATGTTGCTTAAGTTATCTTTACTAGAGTTTATCTCTGTGCCTTTATGATAGGTCGCGCCCAGCCAATGCAAACCCTCAGCGTTTTTAGGTAAAACATGACCCTCAGCACAGATGGGAAGCTTGAGCTTTTCAGAGCTTTGAGTAGCGCTCACTGCTGTCATTTGCCCAGCAAAGCTTGCAAGCGGCAAATCCACTGTTTGCGGAAAATGCTTAAGCCCACCGCCACAAGCAAGCACCACATGTGATGCCTTAATATCGTCGACGGTTTCAATCGCAGTATTGCCAATAAACGTAATATTGGCTTGATCTATTAAATGCTTGCATAAAGCTTGCATATTGACCCAGCCTGCAAGAGGTACAAACAAGGCCTCAGAATCAATAGGTATACCCGCATGCTTTGACGCTTCTTTGGCATCTAATACAGTGCCAAGCTCAGGATACTGTGCCAAAAAAGGCTTTAAACTTTCAAAATAGGATTTTTTCTTGGTATTAAGCTGAAGAATGCCGTTTAGTGCGCCAGGTACGATGCCTGCCTCAACCCAAGGCCTGTAAACCCGAGCGGCATACAAAAAGGCATGCAACATCCAGCTTGTAAGTGGTGCTTCATAAGCGGATAAATTAGGAAACAAAATACCTTGCGTATTACCTGAGGCACCCATTCCCACAGCTTCATGCTTATCATAAAGCCTAACTTTAACCCCTCTCTGGGCAAGTTCATAAGCTACAAAACATCCTGCAAGGCCCGCACCAACAATAGCAACTTCTGTGACTGGCCTTGTAGTCGCCACATGCCACGGGGTATAGCGCTTTTTAAGGCGCTTGGCATTCGTGCTTGCAAACGTTGCTTCTAGTCTATGGCGTTTGTGACCAAAACCTGGCTTTTTCTCCACAGAGAACCCAGCTTCTTCAAGCCCGCGCCTAACATCACCCGCAACCGAAAAACTAGCAATGGTGCTAGATGGCTTTGATAGTAAAGCCATTGTGTTGAACAGCCCTGATGACCACATGGCTTGGTTTTTGGAAGGCGCAAAACCATCTAAAAACCAAGCATCTATATGGTTTGGCCCCTGCTTTTCAAGCACTGCATCACCAGAAGATAACAGCCCATCCAAACCATCTAGTGCCTCTCCAAGCATCAGGTGAATGGTCACACGTCCTTTAGCAAACTGCAGTGTATGCATGCCAGGGGTTAATACTGGATAGCTCTCAATAAGCAGACGAGCCTCGTCTTTAAGCTCTGGCCAAAGCTTTAAGCATGCAGCAAAGTCATGCCTGCAGAGTGGGTGCTTTTCGGTGGTATATATTTTAAGTCGTGTACCATTGGGGGCATGCTCTAGAAACAAGCGCCAAGCCAAAAGACAATTGAGCCCGGTACCAAAACCAAGCTCGGCAAGGGTAAACACTTGGCCCTCTTTAAGTGCTCTAAAACGTGCCTTGAGGTGATTGCCTTGTAAAAAAACCAGCTGTGACTCTTCTAAGCCATCTTTTGATGAAAAATAAACGTCTTGAAATGCTTCAGAAAAAGGCTCACCCCCACGAAAAGTGACTTTTGCGGGAGTAATATGGGTAAAGCGCTTGCTCACTAGGGAAGCTTAGCAAAAACAGTTTCGGCAGCTTCGATGGTTTTGGCAATATCTGTATCTTGATGTGCTGAAGACACAAAGCCGGCCTCAAAGCGTGACGGCGCTAAATACACCCCTGCCGCGAGCATGCCATGGAAAAAGGCTTTGAAGCGTGCGTCATCTGAAGCTGCAACATCGTCAACATTGAAAATATCCACTTTATCCGTAAAGCAAAAACCAAACATACCACCTAATGCATCTACATTAAACGCAATACCATGTTTATCTGCAGCTTGCTTGAGACCCTCTGTTAAGGCTTTGGCTTTGGCTTCGAGGGCATTATAAAACCCAGGCACCTGAATAGCGCTTAATGTTGCAAGCCCTGCTGCCATAGCCAGTGGATTGCCTGATAACGTACCCGCCTGATATACAGGCCCAACAGGGGCTAAATAAGCCATAATCTCAGCCTTACCACCCAATGCACCGACTGGCATACCACCACCAATCACTTTACCTAAAGTGGTTAAGTCTGGTGAAATGTTATAGACCGCTTGTGCACCGCCGAGCGCCACACGAAAACCTGTCATAACTTCATCAAAAATTAATACAGATTGATGCGTATCGCAAAGCGTTCTGAGCACCTGTAAGAAATCATTTTGTGGCTTCACAAAACCCATGTTGCCTGCCACAGGCTCAACAATGATAGCGGCAATATCATCACCATAAGTTTCAAATAAAGCTTTGATGCCTTCAATATCATTAAAATCTGACACCAGTGTATCTTGCGCTGTACCAGGCAACACGCCGGGCGATGAGGGAGTGCCCAAGGTTAAAGCACCAGAACCAGCACTGACGAGCAAGCTGTCGCTATGCCCGTGGTAGCAGCCATTAAATTTGATGATTTTTGATTTCTTGGTATAACCACGTGCCAGACGAATCGCGGTCATGGTAGCTTCTGTGCCTGAGTTTACAAAACGAATTTGCTCAAGGTTCGGCATGCAAGCTTGTACCGCCTTGGCTAATAGCGTTTCTGACTCGGTGGGTGCACCAAAGCTCATGCCTTTTTGCAGTGCTTCACCTACTTCGCGTATCACACTTTCATCAGCATGGCCCAAAATAAGCG
>Ga0115012_10000139_pt1 | contig 41650 bp, 32 predicted proteins | sample TroAtlMetagenome_FD_88706 | JGI IMG/M metagenome (GOLD analysis project Ga0115012, IMG submission 88706) | Marine eukaryotic phytoplankton communities from Atlantic Ocean - Tropical Atlantic ANT10 Metagenome | ecosystem: Environmental > Aquatic > Marine > Oceanic | place: Tropical Atlantic... | reverse complement strand
TCATACACGCCGTCGCCGTCCAAGTCCTCACCTTCGCATGGCTCACCAGCAACAGGACCCGCGGGGCCACCGTCAGCATCGGCGTCCGCGTCCGCGTCGGCATCGGCGTCCGCGTCGGCATCGGCGTCCGCGTCGGCATCGGCATCGGCGTCCGCGTCAGCATCGGCGTCCGCGTCGGCATCGGCGTCCGCATCGGCATCGGCATCGGCATCGGCGTCAGCATCGGCATCAGCATCGGCGTCGGCGTCAGTCTCCGCATCAAGAGGTACCTGACAGATGTATGGGTTCTCGTCAGCGCAGTTCTGGTCGTTCCAGTCTGCGCCAGGTGTCTCACCCCAGTTCAGCACCGTGCAGTCCTCGCTTCCTCCCGCATCGTTGGGCTCGCCGGGCGCCCATGCAGTGTAGACAACCTCAGCGCCATCGACCCATCGGAAGGTGCCCTCGGATGAGCCGCGGTCAGTGAATCCGATGTACCAGCTCACGGGGTCGACCTCTGCACTGTAGCTGGCCGCGACCTCCCGAAGCCAGAGCTGTTCGTCTTCGCTCTGGATGGACACCAACTCCATGTCGTAGACGCGACACGCATTCCGGGCGTAGACCCAGGTCTCACTGCTCGTGCAGAACAAGGTCGTCTGACCCTCGTAGTCGTACTCATAGCAGTCATCGTAGGCAGGCCCACCGTCCGCATCGGCGTCGTCATCCTCGTCGGCATCGGCGTCACCGTCTGCATCGGCGTCCGCGTCCGCGTCAGCGTCAGCGTCAGCATCGGCATCAGCGTCGGCGTCACCGTCTGCATCGGCGTCAGCGTCAGCGTCCGCATCGGCGTCAGCGTCCGCATCTGCGTCGGCATCGGCGTCGGCATCGGCGTCGGCATCGGCGTCAGCGTCCGCATCGGCGTCAGCGTCCGCATCGGCGTCTGCGTCAGCGTCGGCATCGGCGTCCCCATCAAGGTTGGTTCCGGTGTCGTCGGCATCCGCGTCCGCGTCAAGGTTGGTGCCGGTGTCGTCGGCATCGACGTCCATGGTCATACCAGTGTCGTCGCCGTCAATGTCGGTCAAGAATCCGTCGGCATCGGGCTCGTCATACCCGCTGATCGCTTTAACGGGGTCACACCCAAGGGTAGACAGAAGAATGAGGGCATACATTGATCGCATCGTTTCGAGCCTCCGCGCTGGTCAGGATACCTGAAACGGGGAGCCGTCGCAGAGGAAACGATATTGATCCTAACGAAGGAGCAGTTGCGTCTTGTTTGAGCGACGCCAACTCACTCGCAGTTGTTTGACTACGCCGAAGTGTCCTGGCGAGTTCTCTCCTCCAATCAGCAAGCCGGTGCCCGACTCAGCTGCATCCAGCGGCGTGTCGCACGCCATGAAGCGAATGACGAGACCGACGCGAGGAAAGTGAGTCACATTTCCACCGGATTTGTGGATCGTTCGGAAGTGATGAAGGGACAGCTGACCCGGACGAAGCAAGTTGGGCACTTTCGGCAGCGCTGAGATGATCGAGTAGCTGTCTTCCGGGAGGGCCAGGGAATGCTTGTCCTTTACCTCAGGAGGAAGCGCCACACGGTGACTTCCGCTCGCCCACTGAAGGCAACCGTTCTTGTGGGTCGAGTCGGTCAAGGCAAGCCAGGCCGTCAGCATCCTTCCTGCGTCTTCTGTGCTTGCTGTGGTGTCAGTGTGCCATCGGATTTCCTTGGATGCGCGGGCCACTTTCACAAATATGTCGGCATTTCTAATCATGATGTTGGGGCCCAAAAGCTGACTCACGGTGGCCACGATCCTTGGGTGCGTGGTCATGCCCATGAACCAATGCCACCACGGTGAGCCTGGCTGCTGCCACGGCTGATAGTCCTCACCCGCCCATCGCTCAGCATCTTTTGCGACCTCTTGCGCCTCGAGGGTGGCGAGTTTTTTGTAGGCCAGACCAGCCTGTTTAGGGGTCAAGATGTCAACCTCAGAGAGGTGCCCGTCACGCCAATAGCTGGCGATCTGTTCTTCACTTAGAGGCGGTGCGATCGGTTCCACCAGAGATCTCCTGCTTGCCAGTAGACTACTATTGGGGTTACATAACGACTGTTCGGTATTAAATCTTGCGAGGTTAAAATGCGTTCTTGGGTCTACATGTTGCCCCTAATCTTCCCCATTGCTGCGCTTTACGGGTTGTGGATGGGAGGTTTGGCCACTGTCCTTGTTGTCCTGCTGGACTTCGTGTTGGTTCCGGTGGTCGATATGGTTCTCTCTGGACGTGGAACGGCGAAAGATGGGCTCGGTGGAGAGCATGAGCTGGGACACGACATCGTCCTGTTCATTGGGTCGGTTCTGTGCTGGCTTGGCTTCGGTCTGTTGTTGGTCCAACTGCACGCTGGCGTCTCGGGCATCTGGGAATTCCTTGGCCTGGTGGTCTGCGGTGGAATCTTGTTTGGCGCGACGGGCATCAACATTGCGCACGAACTCGGGCATCGACGGTCTCCCATCGTGAGTCGCTTTGGTCAGGGCCTCTTACTTCCCAGCCTCTACATGCACTTCACGATCGAGCACAATCGCGGTCATCACCGGTGGATGGCCACACCCCACGATCCCGCGACCGCTCGGAGAGGCGAGGTCCTCTACACCTTCTGGTTCCGCTCTGTCGTTGGGGGATGGCTCAGCGCGTGGCGCATCGAGGCCAAGCGGCTGAAAAGGCGCGGCTTGGCTGGACACCTGCGAGGAAACCTGATGCTCCACTCGCAGCTGATTCAACTCGCTGCATGCACCTTGGTTGGTGTGTTCCTCGGACCCGTCGCATTGGTTGGCTGGGTCGGGGCTGCAACGGTGGGTTTCCTCTTGCTTGAGACTGTGAACTACGTGGAGCACTACGGCATGCAGCGCGCATTGCTGCCGAACGGCCGGTACGAGCGCGTCAATCGTCGACACTCCTGGACCTCTGATCATCCAGTGAGTCGTGCCCTGCTCTTCGAGCTTCCTCGGCATGCGGATCATCACGCTCATGCTGGTCGACCATACGGGTCGTTGCGGCACTTCTCTGACGCACCTCAGCTTCCCACAGGGTACGCAGGGATGGTGTTGCTCGCGCTGGTTCCGCCCCTCTACTTCCGTGTCATGGATGAGGCGATCGACCGTGAGACCGTGCGCCTCGCGGCCTGAGTCATATGCCAAAGATCATCGATCATGAGGTGCGGCGGCGTCAGATGTTTGAGGGCAGCTTAGATCTGTTCTCGAACCATGGGTACTCCGGCCTCGGGATGCGGCAGCTGGCCAGTGCGCTCGGTGTATCGACGGGCTCTCTGTACCACTACTTCCCGAACAAGTCATCCCTGTTTGAGGGGATGCTGCGCCATCTCGCCACAGGTCATGTGGCCCAGGCCATCACTGCGATCGGACTCATCGAGGACCCCAAGGTCAGGTTGGCCGTCGTCCGCGAGTTCATTGTCTCTCAGGCCGACCGCATCCGCGCAGTGCTCTGGGTTGCCATCGATTACCGGCGGGCCATGGGCGACGCTGGTCAGCCGCTGGTGGCCGAGGTGTTTGGTGTCTACGAGTCTGGCATCGCCCAGCATCTGACAGGGGGAGATCAGGGTAAGGCACGGGAAGTGCTCAGCTTTGTGATGGGTGTGCTGGTTCACAGTGGTTTGTCTGAGGAGCCCGTTGACATCGGGCCCATGCTCCAGGCCATGGATAGGTTGGCGCTGTAGCGCATCATTCGGATAAGGCTGGCCCGTGGAGGGCAGATGTCTCGTTATCTGTGTGTGCTGAGCTTGATGATTCTCGGTTGCAAGGACGACCCGGACTGTGAGGTCGGAGACCTGGGTTCGGACGTGGGTCAGGCCATGATCGGTGATTCTGACTGGGCGGCTAACGGGGGATCGTGGTCGGTCGCAGGGTCGGCAGTTCAGGTCAGTATGGAGTCTGCATCAGGGCTCACATTGACCCTGCGTGCAACCTCCGATGATGGGGGTGAAGCCGTCGCGGATCGTGTTGAGGCAGGGGACTTTCCCATCGTGATTGGACTCGACGGGAGCGATGGTCACGGCGGTGTGATGGACCTCAGAAATGGTCTCGACGCCTACGCCTCAAATCAAGAAGGTGGGAGCGGTACGATGACGATCAGCGCCCTATCAGGATCTGATGAACTCAGCGCTTGCTTCGAGTTTGATGCGGTCCGCCAGAGCGATGGGCGCGTCATGGAGGTCCGTGAAGGGCGGGTGACGATTGGTCAGTAGTGGTGTGGCTGCGTGTGCGCGCGCCTCCAAACCGTTAGCAGTGCCCTCTGAGTGTCTACGGACACCTGTTACCGAGGTTGATAATTTTGGCCGAAGCAACCGCATATTTCGACGTTGATGGCACGCTGGTGGGGACCAACCTTCTGCACCCGACGGTGATGTACTTTGCCAACCAGTCTTCGCCGCTGAAATCCGCGATGCGCATGGGTGGAGCGCTGTTGCAGGCGCCTGCGATGGCGATGGCGGAACTCAGAGATCGACGACTCTTTAATGAGCTCTTGTTCAGCAACTACAAGGGCATGACCGAAGACCGCATGGCAGTCCTCAGCGAAGAGGTGTTCGATGCGATCGTGAAGCCTCGGATCTTTCGCGGTGCTCAAGACCTGATCAACCAGTGCAAAACGAGCGGCAAGCGTGTTGTTCTGATCACCGGGTCCTTGGATTGGACGATTCAGTACCTCTCGGAGTACCTGGGCGCTGACCACTTCATCGCCAATCGTCTGGAGATGAAGGATGGCAAGGCCACAGGCAAGCTCTTGCGGCCGGTTGTGGCTGGGCCGGAGAAGGCGGGTCTGATGGTCAATGATGCCCGCGAAGTCGGACACGACCTGGCCCAGTGCTCCGCATACTCAGATTCTTATTCGGACGTTCCCATGCTCTCGATTGTGGGGCATCCCGCTTGCATCAACCCAGATGCTAAGCTCGCGCGTCTGGCACGGGCCTATGACTGGCCAATCCTGGACATTGAGTCGCCACCGCGCGGCAACATGGAGAGCGCACGATGAGCGTCGACCATCCCTGTGTAGTCACACTTGATCACCGTTCAAAGCCGAGGGTGCTGTTCTCTGGTGACCAGTTGGTCGAGGTGGATCTGCCTGCTGGCACCCGTGTCATCTACGCCAAGCCTCCGATGGCCGGGCTGCCTGATCCTGACGCAGCGGTTCGTTATGCGCTCAATCATCCGCTCGGTGATGAGCCGCTGTACGCCAAGCTTCGACCTGGGATGCGGGTGACCATCGCCATCGATGACCTCAGCATGCCGCTACCTGCGATGAAGTCGCCGGACAACCGAGCCAGGGTGCTCGCGCCTGTCATCAAGATGCTCGATGAGGCTGGTGTTGAGGACGTGGAGCTCATCATTGCGACGGCCTTCCACCGTCCGATGAAGGCCAAGGAGATCGAGCACATTGTGGGCAAGCGTGTATTCGACCGGTTCTGGCCAGACCGCTTGTACAACCACGATGCGGAGCGTCCTGGCGGACTCACATCACTGGGCAAGACGGCGGATGGTATCGAGGTCGAGATCAACACGCGGGCAGCCAGCTCCGACCTGGTCATCTACGTCAACCTCACCTTCGTATCGATGAACGGAGGGTACAAGTCTCTCGGCACTGGCCTGGTGGGCTACCGCACCCTGAAGGGGCACCATAATCCGGGCACCATTCGGGAGACTGAGTGCTACATGGAGCCAGCTCGCTCGACCCTGGCCAAGAAGATGGAGGGGGTCGGTAAGCTCATCGAAGAAAAGCTGAACGTGTTCCATATCGAGACGACGGTGAACAACCGGATGTTCGATAAACCCTTGGACTTCCTCGCCAAGAATGAAGACGAGCTGAGTCGAACAGAAGAGCGAGCGATGAGCGCACTCATCAAGACGCTCAAGTTTCTCCCGCAGCCAGCCCGTCAGGCGATCTTTGATCGGGTGCCGGCACCTTACGAGATGATTGGTGTGTTCGCTGGGGCCTGCGAACCCGTGCACGAGGCGATCCTCGATCTGGTCTACCAGCAGCACTGTGTTCCAGTTCAGGGCCAGTCCGACATCGTGATCTTCCCGATTCCATACATCAGCCCGTACAACGTCGGCGCGTACCTCAATCCGCTCTTGGTGAGTGTGATGGCGGAGGGGTACCTGCACAACCTGCACAAGGGAGCCCCCCTGCTCAAGAAGGGCGGCACCATGATCATCATGCATCCCTGCTCTGATCGCTTTGATCCAGAGCAGCATCCCGCCTACGTCGAGTTCTTCCATAAATTGCTGCCGCAGACCCGCGATGCGATGACCCTCCACAAGCAGTTTGAGCGGAGCTTTGCCAGCAACCCGGCCTACATTCAGATGTATCGAACGGGGTCTGCCTATCATCCGGCTCACCCCTTCTACATGTGGTACTGGGGCGAGAATGGTCGCCAGCACCGCGGTCGGGTGATTGTGGTCGGTGCCGACAACGAGTATGTGCCTGGCATCCTCGGGTACGAGACCGCGCGGACAATGAGCGAGGCGCTTCGTATGGCGCGAGAGACGGCCCCCATCGACCCGTCCATCGCATGCTTCCGCATCAGTCCGATCATGATGGCTGAGGTGACCAAGGACCCAGAGCCAGCTCAGATCAGCGGTGACAGCGAATGACGATTGGCGGCGAGTACCCACCCTTGGTTGATCCGATGGCGGACAAGCTCGACGTGCGTGTGCAGCTGGATGGCGCGCGGCTGCTCGTCATGGGTGGCACCGGCTTCCTCGGCAAGGTGTGGCTCTCCATGCTGCTTCACCACTTTCCTGAAGTGGCCCATATTCATCTGGTGGTTCGCCCGAGAAAGCGCGGTGGAGTGGTGACACAGACCTCGGAGGAACGCTTCTGGGCAGAGATTGCCACGTCAGAAGTCTTTGATCCCATCCGTGAGCGCTACCCAGGTGGTGCATACGACGCGATGCTATCCGAGAAAATCACGGTGATCCCTGGGGATGTAACTGAACCATTTGGTGGCATCCCAGAGGACATTCGCCAGGACATTCGTGGAACCCTGACGGCCATCGTGAATGCATCGGGCGTGGTCGATTTCAATCCGCCTCTGGACTACGCGCTGAATGTCAACGCGTTTGGGACCCAGAACCTGGTCGACATGGCCAGAGATCTCGCCGCCAAGGGTGAGCTCGGTGTCCCCTTCCTCCACACATCGACAGCCTATGTCGCGGGCGGACGAACCGGCGAGGTGGATGAGGTGGATCCCCGCGCGCACCCCTTCCCGCGGGCGGACGAACTTGAGCGCTCACACTGGGATCCTGAGCGAGAGATCGCCGAGTGTGTTGATTTGGTCGAGAATGTGCGACATCGCTCAAATGATGCGTTTCGGCAGTCCCACTTCCTCGCTGAAGCCAAGCGAAACCTACTGAAGCGAGGCGAGCCCACCCGGGGATCTGCGCTCGACGATGAGTTGAGCAAGACAAAGCGCCGATTCGAAGAGAAGCAGCTCGTCGACTGGGGCACTGAGCGTGCGCAGTACTGGGGCTGGCACAACATCTACACCTACACAAAGTCCATCGGTGAGCAGATTCTTGCCCGCTCCGGCGTCCCGTTTGCCATCGCGCGACCAGCGGTGATCGAGTCCGCAGTCAGCTACCCGAGGACGGGCTGGAATGAGGGCATCAACACCTCAGCCCCCCTCATCTATCTGTCCGTGAAGGGACCCATCGTGTTCCCGCGAGAGGACGACACTTGCCTCGACATCATTCCGGTCGACCAGGTCGCTGTGGGCATGATCCTGGCGCTCGCGGAGCTCATCGAGGGCACACACCAAGCGGTGTACCACTACGGTACATCCGACACGAATGCGCTCAATATCAATCGCCTCATCGAGCTCGTGGGTCTGTTTAAGCGGCGCCACTATGTGCGTGATGCTGGCGGAAACCCGGTGGTGAACTGGATTCAGTCTCGGCTCGAGCCAGAGAGTGCCACAGCAGAGAACTATGAGAAGTGGGGTCCGCGCTTTCGGTCCAAGAAGGTGGGTCAGCTGGCCGATTTGGTCGGACGGTTGTCCGAAGGGCCGCTTGAGAGCCTCGCGGGTCCCGCCGCGTCTTCGCTGAAGGAGCTGGCGAAGGGGATCGAGATTCAGGCGCGCATCACCGACCAATTTGTGCCCTTTATGGCGACCCACAACTATCGCTTCTCGTGTGGCAACGTCCGGGCTGCGTACTCCCGCCTCGAGTCTGATGACCAGCAACTGCTCGACTGGAGCCCGGAGAAGATCGACTGGCGACACTACCTGCTCGAGGTTCATGGACCAGGCATTCAGCAGAATGTCAGTCCACTCATTGACGAGAAGATTCAGAAGGAACGGAAGGCACTCCGGGCCCACGATGACCTGGTGGCGATGCTGGACAACGGTGCGGAGCACCACGACCTTGCACCAGCCCTTCAGCGAACCCACGAAGATGGATTCACCACGGTCAGCTATCGGATGCTCCGGTTGCGCTCGATTGCGACCGCCGCGCGCCTGCAGGGTATGGGACTGGAGACGGGTTCTCGCATTCTACTCAGCGGTGCGAATCATCCTGACTGGGCTGTGGCCTACTTCGGTATCCTTCGGGCTGGCATGGTCGCGGTGCCGCTCGATCCAGCACTCGAGCCCGCACAAGTGGAGACAATCCTCGCGTCCTGTGATGCAAAGGCAGCGATCCTCGACGAACCGACGACCTTGAAGTTCAAGCTCGACATTCCTGTCGCGGCGATGTCGGATGTCACGGCGTCCGATGCGAGCTCGTCTCTGGTGGCCCCCGAGATACGGTCTGACGACATCGCGAGTATTCTGTACACGTCGGGCACCACCGGCATCCCAAAGGGTGTCATGCTCAGCCACGGGAACTTCTGCGCGCTCATCGCCTCAGTGTCTGGCGTGTTTTCTCTCGGTGAGACGGATCGTCTGCTGAGCGTCCTGCCGCTACACCACGCCTTCGAGTTCGCATGCGGATTGCTGCTCCCGCTCTCTCGAGGTTCGCGCATCATCTACCTGGACACCATCGATGGCGATCGGCTGTCTTATGGTCTGAAGCACGGTCGAGTGACGTGTATGGTCGGCGTGCCTGCGCTCTGGCAGCTCCTCGATCGCCGTATTCGGAGTCAGGTGAGTGCCAAGGGCAAGCTCTTCGAGTTGGCCTTTGACCAAGGACTGGATCTGAACCGAAAGATTGGCACGGCCACCGGGCTCGATCTGGGCAGGATGATGTTCGGCTCGGTGCACTCTCGATTGGGTGGAAACATTCGCCTGCTGATCAGTGGTGGCGCAGCCCTCCCCTCAGATACCCAGAAGCTCTTCGGAGGCCTCGGCCTTCATCTGTCTGAGGGCTACGGTCTGACAGAGGCCAGTCCGGTACTGACTGTGAGTCAGGCGGGCCCTGGCAAGAAAACCGGTCACGTGGGAACACCCCTTCCTGGCATTGAGATCAAGATCGACTCGCCAGACGATGCAGGGGTCGGTGAGGTTTGGGCCCGTGGGCCAAACGTGATGCAGGGCTACTTCGCCAATGACACAGCGACGAAGGCCACCGTCGATGCAGATGGGTGGTTGCACACCGGAGACATGGGCCGGATTGATCACAAGGGCCGACTCTTCCTCGTGGGACGTGCCAAAGAGGTCGTTGTCACCGCTGCGGGCGAGAACATCTACCTCGACGATGTCGAGAACCTGCTCGGTGTCATCACTGGTGTTGAAGAATACGTCCTGGTGGGACTGGATGATCCCCGCGGCGGAGAGCGGCTCGGTCTGCTCGCTCGCCCAGAGACTGGCGTGGTCCATGGGCTGGCTCGCACGTCGATCCAAGAGGCCACAGCCAAGCTCGCCGCGACCCAGAGACCATCGGTCATTCATTTGGTTGACGCGCCGTTGCCCAGGACGGCGACGCGCAAAGTCCAGCGAAAGGCGGCACGGCAGACTCTCGAGAAAATCGTGGCAGCGACACCCAAGGTGAAGCGCGGCGAGGGACTGATGGGTCCCGTTGCTCGGGCAATTGCGGCGGTCGCTGGTGTGGATGTTGGGCAGATCGAGATGGGTGTCAACATGCAGGATGCTTTCGGGTTTGACTCACTCATGTGGGTAGAGCTCGCGAGCGCGCTCGAGGGACTTGGGCCTTCATCCATCGATCCGGAGATCTTGAGTCGCTGCGAGACGGTGTCCGATGTGGTCCAGGTCGTGGGCGCACCACCGGTCCTCGAAGACAAGGTGTCCGAGGACGACGAGCCAGTAAAGATTCCGGGTCCACTCGCAGATGCGATGAAGCGTGGCATGGGGATGCTCCAGCGGACGCTCAATGGCGCCATCTTGAATACGCGAGTGACGGGACAGGCCAATATTCCGGCCAACCGGAACACCATCGTGGTGTCCAACCACACCAGCCACCTGGACATGGGCTTGGTGAAGCATGCGCTCGGTGAGTACGGGCAGGCCATGACCGCGCTCGCGGCCAAAGACTACTTCTTCGAGGGCAACCGCTGGAAGGTGGCCTACTTCGAGCATCTGACGAACATCACGCCACTTGATCGGAAGGCGGGGTTCCGGACCAGCCTGCGACAGGCCGTTGATGTGGTGAACCAAGGTCGGGTGGTCCTCATCTTCCCTGAAGGAACGCGACAGCGATCGGGCTCACTCGCAGAGTTCAAGCCGCTGATCGGTAAGATCGCACTGGATGCGGGTGTAGACATTCTGCCGCTTCACATCGAGGGCGCCTACGAGGCGATGCCCAAGGGGAGCACGCTTCCCAAGCAGCGAGACATTCACGTTCGAATTGGACCACCGCTTCAGATCGGGCAGCTTCGTGCCCTGACTGCGGAGATGAAGCCCGCGGACGCTGCACGAAAGGTCGCACGCCTGACCCACTCGGCGGTCGAACATCTCAGCAGGGGCGAGGTCTTGGACCTGGCCCATCTCCACGCCGATGAGGCAGCGGACTTGGCGGAGGCGCCGACCCTTACACCAACAGAAGAGGCCAAGGCGGCGCTGGACTCCTTGGCCGGACGCTTCGATGCCGAGCGCGTCGAGCGCCCAGTCTCCTGGTACTTCTCTCTTGGTGAGCTCAAATATTCTGTGTCAGTCAGTGACGCCGCCTGTGATGTCACGCCCGGTCGTCCTCAGGGCGGAACCGCAGATTGCGTCGTGAAGGCCGAGCCAGACATGATTCGGCGCTTGATTCTCGACGCCTACATTCCCACGCCTGCGGAATTCGTCTCTGGTGCGATCAAGACCAACGACATTCCGCTCCTCATAGAATTCTCTCGGGTCTTTGGGCTCACGGACTACCAGGGCTGATGCGCATAGTTGTCACCGGAGCGACCGGCTTCTTGGGCCGGTACATTGTTCAGCAACTCAGTGGAGCCCACGAGATTGTGTGCCTCTCTCGTTCAGGTTCAGCCCCGGATGGGTGCACTGGGAAGCGTGTAGACATCGTGAAGGGTCGGGGCCTCAAGACGGCCTTCGCCAAGGCGGACGTTGTAATTCATGCCGCTGGAATGGTGTCTCATCTCATGGAGTGTGCGAAGCAGACCTGGGACGTTCACGTCACAGGAACGCAGAATGTGATGGAGGCTGCGACCTCTGCAAAGGTTCGACGCGTTGTTCTGGTCTCTACTTCTGGCACCATCGCCGTCTCGACGGATCCAGATGCCATGGCGACAGAGGCCGACCCTGCGCCAGAAGCCATCATCTCTGGTTGGCCGTATTACCGATCTAAGCTCTATGCGGAGCAGCTCGCGCTCTCGTACTCTGGTCCAGAGGTGATCTGCCTGAATCCGAGTCTGCTTCTGGGCCCTGGCGACGATCCTGCTGGCGCGTCGACGCATGCGGTGCGTGTTTTTCTGGACCAGGGAATCCCAGTCTCACCATCAGGCGGAATGTCTTTTGTTGATGTGCGGGATGTGGCCCTCGCTGTGCAGGCTGCCTGCACAGCGGGTCGTCCCGGCGAGCGATATCTGTTGAGCAGCGGCAACATGCCGTTCGTAGACTTCTACGGAATGCTCGCTCGGATCACTGGTCGAAGCGCACCCATGCTGGCGATGCCCAAGTCGACACGGAAGGTGTTGTCATGGATGCCGCGCTTGGGTCGATCGCGGGGCATCGGCGTGGGTATAGGCCCAGTCATTTCTCGTGAAGATCTGGAGCTTGCCAGCCACTACTGGTACGCCTCCAGCGACAAGGCAGCGGCAGAACTTGGCTTTTCGCCCCGCGATCCACTCGCGACGCTCGAGGACACCGTTGACGACATCCTCGCTCAACAAGCCCAGTCCTTTGCGCGGTTTCGGCCTTCGTAAAAATCCGACGGACCATTCGCTGCGATGAGCGTGGTAGCGTTGTGCCACACAGTGTGGAGCGACGATGAATGAGGTCTGGAAGTCTTGTAGTAGCTGTAGAAAGCCCATTCACTACGGACAGAAGCACTTCATCTGCAGCGTGTCGACGTGCCAAACCACCCGCCACTTTCCGCGGTTTTGCACGATCGGATGCTGGGATGCTCATGTCGCGGTGATGAACCATCGAAGCAGTGCGTGGGCCGAAGAAGTCTATGCACCCAAGGAAGCCCCCGTTTCGGCTCGAATGCCTCGGGGTGGTGGCGATTCTGATGAGCTTCGAGCGCGCATGATGAGGCAGCTGGCCGCCGACAAGAAGAAGGGCGGAGAAGAGAAGGACGTCCTCATTGTGGCCAGCAAGCTCAAGAAGTACATCCGCGATCGGTCTGACATGAGTTGTTCAGCGGACGTGATGGAGGCCCTCTCGGACATCGTGCGTCTGGCGGCCAACGATGCGATCGATCGAGCCCGCATTGACGGAAGAAAGACGGTGAAAGCTCGGGACTTTGGACCACGCTGAGCCAGCTTTGGTATCCTGGGTCCTCTCAGGAGGCCTGTATGGAGATCACCGCCGATATGCTGGTCAACTTCTTGGCCGAGACACCGGTATTCAAGCGCTTCGAGCGAGAAGAGATTGAAGCCTTTCTGCCACACTTTGAGTTTCAGAGTGTAGAGGCCTCTCACACCATCTTCCAGGAAGGGTCAAACGGTGGCGGCTGGTGGATCGTGCTCGGTGGTGAGGTGAGCGTCACGAAGGAGATGCCCTCGGGACCACCCCATGTGCTCTCTCATCTCTATCCAGGCGACACCTTCGGAGAGATGGCCCTCATCGATGGGGCGCCGCGAATGGCCTCGCTCTATGCCGTACAAGATACGTACCTGGCTCGACTGTCACGAGAGGTCTTCCTCCAGCTCCTGCGTGACAGACAGATGCATGCGATCAAGCTCCTCTGGGCGATGTCGAGTGTGTTGGCTCAGCGTCAGCGAGAGCTCACCTTAGTGCTCTCCGATCTGGTCGAGGCACCCGAGGATGACATGGTGAGAGAGCACGAATTGCTGTCGCAGTTGCTTCGATCAAACGTCACCTGGAACTGAGCAGTCCGACGGCCTCCACGTGTCCGGTGTGAGGAAACATTTCGTACAGCTTGAGTTGCGAGAGTTGGTAGCCATGCCCAGCAGCTCGGTCGAGATCGCTGGCGAGCGCTGAGGTGTTGCAGGACACCAGGATGACGGCCTTGGGGCGCGTGAGTAAGACCTGATCAATCACTGCCCCCGCACCCTTTCGTGGAGGGTCGAGGACGGCCACGTCGAAGAACGCATCGCCTGCATGGAAGTCCTCGGCGCGACCCTCACGGATATCGATAGACAGCTCGAGCCGTGCTGCGGTTCGACGCGCGTCTTTCACCGCGGTTGGGTGGGACTCGATCATGGTGGTCGATACGCCTGCAGCCGCCAGCGGCATGGAGAGGTTGCCGGCACCAGAGAAGAGGTCCAGGATGGCTGTGGGCTTCTCTGCCTTCACCAAGGCTGAGACATCGCGGACCAGCTGTTCATTGATGTCCAAATTGACCTGGTAGAACGTGGCAGGGGACAGCCGATGTTTGATTCCGGCCACCGATAAGACACTGGTGGGATCGCCGTGTACACCTCGGCCATTCAGGGCGAGGGGAATGTTGAGGTGCTGGAGATCATCCAGCCAGCGACGCACGGCGCCTCGGTGCTTGTCTTTGGCCCGGGCGTGAAGCACAACGTCCCGTCCGTTGCTCCTCAGAGCGACCCGCTGTGTCAGCTTTGGCGCTGGCGTCAGCTGTGCGAGGACGTCATTGATCTCTGGGCGGGCAATGGGGCAGTGATGCACCGGTACTGGAGTGTGGCTACGGGGCGCGCGATACCCCAGCACACCATCGGGGCCTGGAGTCAGCTCGATGCGTGCTCGGTACCCGGTGGTGCGTGGAGAGGTGACCAGCTCGGTCACAGGACGCTTGAGTTGACGCTCAACACGGGCGATCAGCGCAGCACGCTGCTCATCCAAAGTGCTGGGCATCTGCGGACAGCCGCCGCATTTGGCTTGTATGGAACAGTGACTCACGGGTGTCAGTGTAATCCGAGTACACATGCAGCGTACTGGGGTTGTTATGCTTGCCTCTGTACTCAGGATTCATCATGCACCGTTTCCTCATCCTTGCCCTCGTTTGCGGCTGTGAACAGATCGAGCCCTCCGGACATCCGCTGCAGCCCGCCCAGGTGACAGCTGAAGCACCCACTGCCGTTCCGGTTCACGTGGTCGACAGTCCAGCCGTTGTCGAGGATGACGACACCTTCTCCTTGTCCAGCGAGGAGATGGCTCCTGGTGGCAAAGCCGAGGATGTCCAGGAAGAGGACGAGGCGATACCGCCCACAGCAGACTCGACGCCGAGTCCTGCGGTGCCAGATGCGGCTCCACAGGCATCCCCCCCCGCCGTCGCTGCCGCCGCCATCGGGTGGCCTCAGCAGGTTGGCAAAGCGTGGCCGGTGCGATTGGTGACGACGGTTCCCAATGCATCCCCACCCCGGGCAATTTTGGGTCTGCCAGACGGCAAAGAGATCGTGGTCAACCCTGGGTCTATGGTGCCAGACTTCGGTCTGGTGGTCGTTGCGATCTCACCGGGCGCAGCCGAACTCGCCAAGATCGCACCAGCAGGCGACCACGCGACAATCGAGTCTGTCACGCTTCGCGCTCAGTACTGAGGACGCGCCTCAGACGCTGATGTTGTTGCGTAGCCGGCGCAGTGCTGCGCTCTCGATCTGACGGACCCGTTCGCGGCTGAGTCCCATGGTCTTTCCGATGTCGGCCATCGTCCGCGCGTTGCGGCCTCTGAGCCCAAAATGTTCACAGAGGATGTAGCGCTCGCGGTCGTCGAGGACGCGGTCCATTGCGCTCTCCATGTGTCCGAGCTCCTCGATGAGGCTGGCGTTGAGGAGGGGATCGGCACGATCGCCCTCGGAGGGAAGCCTGTCGCCGACTTTGAGTCCATCCTCGTCTGGCTGGTCGATGGAGACGATGCCACGGTGAGAGAGGAGCAGGTTGGCCCGTTGCTTGTCGATCCCAATCTCGGCTGCCACTTCTTCGAGGGTGTAGTCAATCCCAGCCTGGTCCAGACGCTCCATGGCACGCTGGAGGTTTCGAAGCTGCTCGACTGCACCACCCGGAAGCCGGACCATGCGTCCGGCCGTTTCCAGAGCACGGGTCATCTGGGCTCGAACCCACCACCGCGCGTATGTGGTGAATCGGATGCCTCGGTCTGGATCGAACCGTCTGGCGGCCCGAAGCAGTCCAATGTAGCCCTCTTGGACGAGGTCCTCTTCGGCCATCAAGGAGCATGCCAACTTCCTCGCCTCTCCGCGCGCGATCCGCATGGCGGACATGGCAAGCTGCCACCTGAGCGTCTCGGCTTCATCCCAGTGTCGGCTCGCCGCCACAGCGATCGCCCTGATCTCAGGATCGGAGGTCTGTTTCGCCCGATTTCGGACCATCATCACGGCTTGCTCGAGGCGGTCAACCGCCCCGGCCCGTGTGCGCTCTTCACGTTTCGGGCGCGCACGGAGGATGGCTTCGGCTTCATCGAGTCCGAAAAGAGCGTCCCGTGTACACATCTCGGCCATCCTTATGGATCGACCAACTTGCTGTTCTTGTTCTGCATCAAACCGCATGCCTACCCCCTTGTTGGCCTGCGCGACCTATGTCTATTTTCGCGCAGAATGGCACTGTCTTTCAACCTTGAACCCGCGACACGGTGCTATCTTCCTCTCGACGAGAGGGTTTGATTGGTCGTGATCTGGACTGTTTTGTGGCTCCACGGGGGTCTAAATGTGGCTCAGGCTGCCGATCCTGTTGGGGTCGCAGTGGTTGGTCTTCATGCCAGATCGCAGCCCGATCACGCGGGTCAAGCACTCGTCGATGCGGTCGATGCACTCCCGTCTATGGTCGCTGTGCCACCTGCAGCGTTGGCTCGACAAGTGTCTGGATCAGGGTCTCGTATCGTGACGGATGCACTGCAAGCTGAAGGCTTGGCCATGTTGGCAGAGGGTCGGGTTTTGTACGAACAAGCCGATCTCGAGTCAGCCAAGGCACGAATTTCCGAGGCCGTGATCAGTTTAGAGGCGGCCTTGGCTGGTGGACTCGACAGCCTCGCATTGATGGAGGCGCTGCTGGTTCAGGCCAATATTGCGATCGCTATGGGCGATTCATCCACTGCGGCGAAGGCCTTCAAGCAAGCCGTTCGGCTGGATCCCAGGCTGACACTGGATCCGGTTCACTATCCACCCAAGGTGGTTCAGCTCTTCGGCGAGGTTCGAGACCAGGTGCTCGATGTGCCCTTGGGATCCATCAGCCTCGCCGGTGTTTGGCGCGACACACAGGTCTATGTGGATGGTCGACTGATTGGTACAGGGGTCACTGAGGTGAACGACGTGGTCTCGGGTCGACACCACGTCATCACTGTGGGTCCGTCCGGTGATCGCTTCCACGCCATCGTGCACGTACCACCAGGCGGCGTCGCGGAGTTCGCACACGACCAGAATGGGCGCTTTGTCGGTGGGGTCGCCACAGCTGACGCCGAGAGGTCAGCGCTGACGCGCCAGCTGTATGCCTCGCTGAGCGATACCTGGACCGACAGGGTCGTACTTGTCGCGGGGGAGACGGGTGCTGATGAGGTCGGTATCCAGCTCTACGAGCCCCGGACGGGTCGCTTCTCAGTCCCTCATCGTGCAGATGCGAACGGCGATCCGCTCGGTGCGATCACAGCCCTTGTGCCGCGGCTGGAAGGCATGTGTGGTCAAGATGGATCCCTCTCTGCTGATCTGGTCTCTGATGAGGGCCTCAGCCTCGACATCAACCAAAACCCGACGCTGTCGAGCATGCTCTTCGCTGCGACAGTGGCACCGGTGGCCGAAGCAGCCCTGAATGTACCTGGTGCCCCTGTGATGTCCCAAGCTCCCGCCAAGAAGCGGTCTGGTCAGATCCATTGGGCTGTATGGGCGGGTGCTGGCGTTGTTGTGGTTGGTGCCACGACAGCAGCACTCCTGTTGAGCAATTCGGCACCTCAGACCGAGGGCGCCGACGTCTCAAACGGGACGGGCACAGTACTGGTGCGCTTCTGACTTAGAACGTCACCCGTGTGGTCTGGTCCGGAATGATGGTCACGACACGGGTCTGACGCTCACCCGTCGCTCCGTTTACGATTTCTACGGTGTGCCGACCAGCGGACAGACGATGCTGGTAGATGGGCGTTGTATCAACGGGGACCCCATCGACAGAGACCTCAGCCCAGCCACCACGGACGTTCACGTTGAGCATGCCAGGTGCCGCAGCCTGCGGGCTCTGTGTGGTGGTGGCGGTCTCGGGTGTGTCCGTCGAAGTCGCGCTCACGGTTGTTGTTGGTTCGACCCGGGGCTTGGGCAGCGGTGTCAGATTGACGGGTAGCCTGAGGCGCTCACCGGCCGAGACGGTGTACTTCTCTGTGTACGGAACGTAGCCCTCTGCAGAGACGGTCAACTCGAAAGGCTGGTCGGGTACAAGCTCCGCATGAATCAGATCCGAATCTGAACCGATCACCTTTCCGTCGATGGTGACCGTTGAGTCAATCGCCGGGGATACCTTGAGGTGAAGTGTCGCAGGCATCTCAGTTGGGACCTCTACTACGCGCTCGACGACCTGTGGTTCGGCGCCCTTGAGGCCCAGCCAGATGGCGATCACACCGAGGATGACCGCGGTCCCCACGGCGATCCACATGGGTGTCCTGCTCTGTTCGAGGTTGATGGTTTGGCCAGAGCCGGGGGATTCTTCCCAGTCGAGGTCGAGGTCGATCTCCGGTGCTTGGTGCTGAAGATCGGCGGCGGCCCGTGTTCCGGTCTCGAGTCGATCGCGCTCGGTGCGGATCTCTTGGCTGAACAGTTCGGTCATGAAGTGACCGAGGTTCTCCCTCGTGAGGTCAGGTGTCGCTGGATACATGAACTCGAGCAGGGCTGTCTGTAGCTCCCTTGCATCCCTGAAGCGTGAGCTTGTGTCGACGGTGAGGGCCTTCATGACGATGGCATCGAGTCGTTTGGGGACACTGGGATTGATCTGGCTCGGTGGCTGAACATCCACGGCCTTGATGCGCTCGAGTGTGCGGATGTCCGATTCTGACTTGAACAGCCGGCGGCCTGTGAGCATCTCGTGGAGGATGATCCCCGTGGCGAAGATGTCCGCCCGATGGCTGAGGAGCTCCCCGCGGGCCTGCTCTGGACTCATGTACTCAAACTTACCCTTGAGGACACCGCCCTTGGTGTTGTAGGCGCTGATTTGCGCCTTGGCGATTCCGAAGTCGGCGACCTTCACCTCACCGGAGTACGACACCAGAATGTTGGAGGGAGACACGTCTCGGTGGATGATACCGAGTGGCGTGCCTTGCATGTCTGTTCGCTTGTGTGCGTAGTCCAAGCCCTTGCACATCTCGTGGGCAATGTAGACCGCGTACTCCATGGGGAGCATCACCCGGCGCTCAGCGAGCTTGCGCAGAATGCCTTTGACATCCTTACCTTCGACGCACTCCATGGCGATGAAGTAGTTCTCCGCGATTCGACCAAAGTCGTAGATCTGGACAATGTTTGGATGCTGCAGTTCGACGGAGATCTTGGCCTCGTCGATAAACATCTCGACGAACTCGTCGTTGTCGGAGAGGTGCTGCAGGATGCGTTTGATGACGAGGAGCTTCTCGAAGCCTCCGTGAGAGAAGCTCTTTGCCTTGAACACTTCGGCCATGCCGCCGACGGCAACCTTGTCGATTAGAAAGTATCGACCGAAGGAAATGGGCTCTTGGAGGTTCACCGGAAGACGTCCTTTAATGCGCTAAGAATAGTGTTGACGGCACCTCAGGGTCAACGGATTCAGTCGCCACTTCCTTCGAAATATGTGGCCATCATTTCGCAGGTCCAACCGTCCTCGTTGGCGATGTCCGAGTTCGACTCGCAGGCCTTCTCCTCATTGCTGGAGCTGTCTTCGAATTCTGCAACGCAGTCATCGATCTGACTACTGGGCACTTTGATGTCGCATTCGCTCTGGGCGAAGTCCGCCATGTTCTCGCACAAGTTCTGGCAGTGGTTGGCGCAACCGCCGAGACTGATGAGGACAATGGTTGCACGCACGAGCATGGAATCTCCCAGGGTGGTCTCGCCCAATGTATCTTGGGAGGCGACGTTTGGCGTCTACGTTTAGCCAGGAAAGTGCATGCAACCCAAACACCTCGGTGTGCTGCAGATTGAGCCGACTGATCTGTGCAACCTGACCTGCTCGATGTGCGCGCCGCACAATGAGGGTTGGGAACAGATTCATGCTGTGCCCAAGGGTGTGATGGACATGACGCTCTATCGACGCATTGTCGATGGCCTGGTGGAGGATGATGCGCGCTTTGACCACATCATTTTCCAGTGGCTCGGGGATCCGTCGCTGCACCCGGAGCTACCCGAGATGATCCGCATCGCTGCTGCGAAGATGGCGGGTCGGGTGGATTATTTGAGGGTGGACACGAATGCCATTCGCTTACCTCCCAAGCGCATGGATCCGCTGATGGACGCGGCCTGTGACGCCGTACCGCTGCTCCTTGTGTTCACGGTTGATGCGGCAACACGAGAGACCTACCAGCGGGTGAAGGGTGTGGATGCGCTTGCACGGGTCCGCTCCAACATCCGACACCTCATCCGCCGAAGAAAGGCACTGAGCATCCCCGTCAACATCCAACTCCAGTTTGTTGTGCAAGAAGGCAATGCGCATGAAGCCGCCACATTCCTCAATTATTGGTCTGACCTGCTGACCTGCCAGGGTGGGGAATCCTGGCATGATGAGATCATGTTCAAGCGCCTGAGTGTTGGCGGTGGGTCCGAGGGTCAGGCTGCTGCTGACGCGCTGTATGAGCGGACCATGGCTGAAGCGGGAATCAAGGCTGGCCCATATGGCGGCGTCATGGTCGAGGTCTGGAATAATCGGCCATGGCAGGAGGATGATGGATCAGCGGGGGAGCGCACGGCGTGCCCGGGTCTCTGGCTCACACCGGTCATCCGCCACGACGGTGCGTTGATGATGTGCTGCGCCGATCTGCGAGGGGAACTCAGCCTGGGCTCACTGGCCGAGCAGGGGTTCCTTGAGTTGTGGAACGGAGTCCAGGCCACACAAGAGCGATTGAAGCACCTCGACGGACGCTTCGAGGGCGTTTGTGGTGGCTGCGGCGGCATCAACTGGTACACGACCACGTCAGACATGGCTGATCAAGCCAGGCAGCAAGGAGAGGCGCTGGGCCTCACCCTCTGAGTCGGGACTCAGTCCAGAATTCGAGCGAGTCGGAAGCCTGTGTGGATGTCTCGCGCGTAGTCCCACACGAGATTGCGTCTGTTCCAACGGATTTCAGCGCGCTCGCAGGCGAAGGAGCCTCCCCGCTCCGAGAAGACCTCATTGGCGTCGTCGAGATCGGGCATCGCGACTGGATCGATCAGCTCACCGCCTGGGTAGGCCTGGTAGGCATCGTAGACACGCTCGCGAATGTTCCCGCCCATGTCGTACAGGCCGTACCCGTTGGGCGCCTTTGAAGCGACTGGGTATGCACGGTCATCTGAGTTCTCGCGCCAGAAGGCGATCTCGTCGATGTCGTTTGACCCTGGGTACGTGAGGTCGTCTCCTCCGCGGGCTGCATACTCCCACTCGGCTTCGGTCGGCAGTCGATATCCGGTACACGTGTAGGGATCGGCGGTCGGGGTGCAGTGGACGTCTTGTCCTTCACCCTCGCAGCTGAAGCACTGCTCGAGACCCAACTCTGCAGAGAGCGCATTCGCGAAGGCTTGTGCCTCGTGCCACGACACATTGTGTGCTGGGCAGGTGTCACACTCGCCGAGGAGCATGGGGTTGTCATCGAGTCCGCGCAGCGCCCAGGGCATCAGTGACTCCCACATCTCGTGCGTCACCTCGGTTTGCATGATGGCCCAATCGTTTGAGAGTTCTACGGTCTGAACGTAATGATATGCGTCGTAGTCTGGGTCTTGTGGGTCCAGACCCATGGACACGGCATCTGCCGCCATGAACACTTCGACCAGTCCGGAGACCTCCGCCACGGCCGGCATCGCGTCGCCTGACTGTGGGGTGTGGGGCGTGTCTGATTCCGCTACGGGCGCATCAGACGCGTCGGGGATGTCTGCATATTCGGCAGACTGAGCACAAGCGACGAGAGCAGGAACGATAATTAGAAGCTTCCGCATGGTCCCTCCCAGGACAAGTGATGCTCCACTCTACCAGTGATCAGGCGATCCCTGATCGGCATTCATAAAGAAATTACCTGGGAATCCTCAGGGGAGACTTCCGGGATGAACCTCGCTGAGAAGTGCCTCTACCCCCAGCAGGGCTGATCCGATGTGTTGAACCGCATCCATCCGGACATCGAGTCGGTAGGGATTGTCGCGGAAGCCACCCAGGAGCTTTGAGGGTTTGGGCAGGAGGACAGCGTCGCTCTCTTGGTAGACGTTCTGCAGAAACCACTGGCCGTAGGCAAGTGCGTCATCTCGATAGACATCATCGATGTATGCACCGGCCACGACCGCCTCGGCCAAGCCGCCAGCCGCACCAGCATTGGGGCCCAGACGGTGGTCGCGCGTAGGGGTCTTGTAGGCTTCCTTGGCGAGGTAGGCGCGACAGATGTCGGCACCGGTCGGCTCGCGGGTCACGTCTTGGATGGCCAGTGCGGCCAGGCAGGTCCAGTGCTCGTCGAGGATGAACAACCGACCGGCTCCACCGGGGGCGTAGTCGCCCGCCATGTAGTCCACGAGGCGGTCCAGTGTGTCTGAGAACTCCGTGTGCCCTGCGCGGACGAGGGCGGCGATGGCGAGTGTGGTCTGGCCTTGACCATAGGGATTCTTCTTCTGGGCGTGGTGTACGCCCTCTGACCGCTTCATCTCGCCACGCACTTGACCGTGCTCGTCAACGCTGCTGGCGATGAAGCGGCCCCATGGAAGGGTGAGGGGATGGTCTGCCGCAACCGCAGCCAGTACAGCCAGAGCGGTTGTCCCTACCCAGGCCTTGCCGTCAGAGCGCCGTGGATCTCCAAGGTAGGCGCGACCGTCCGTCATATGGATGGTGTTCTCAGCCATGAACTCGAGGCCAGCCCGTGTTGCAGACCACATCTCTGCATCGTTTGTGCGTTGGGCAAGCCGAGCGAGGAACCAGGTTGTACCGGCGTGGCGCGGGAAGTTGTAGCCCTTCCCGCGGATCCGACCGGACGGACCCTTGACGGTGTAGGCAAAACGACCACTGTCTTGCTGGTGTCGTGCCAGCATTCTGCCGCTATTGAGTGCGGCATCGAGCGCACGCTCAGCGGTCAAATCAGGCGGGGCGGTCCAGGCGCCGATCATGGGAAAGGTGCCATCGGAGGTCGCAAGTGTGGAGTCGAAGTCGGTGGGCGCGTGGCCCTTCATCCGCGCTCGGGGGAGGATCCAAGAGGGTGCGACGCGCTTGGACCCGACTTTTCCTGGCCGCCATGCGACTGTCGGCGATCGACCGCCCCGGGTACTGAGGCCGCCGCCATCGCCTGCCGGGACATGCGCACCCTTGGGGTACTCCGCTCGGGCCACATCCAGCACCAGACCAAGGCGGGTGCCGGTTGGTGGCTCGAGACGCTCCAGGGCTTTGGTGATGGCGGTCTTGAGTGTTGTTCCGTTGCCGCGTACTGCAGGTCCTGCTTCACCATCCTCGAAAGGGGTCAGCAGCACGGTGGCGGGTCCCACACCATCTGGTAGCTCCGCCGACTGGCCCTGCCACAATAAAAAAGCGGCCTCAGCCGCCGCTTCTTGCTCTGCTTGAGCAGGCCATAAGGCCTTGGGTTCATCCACACCCGTGCCCACCAACCACGGGATGAACAGCGCGGCCAGGGGTGGGAATAGTCCCTTCACTCCCCCCTGCACTGTCTGTACCAGAGGCATAAATGTGCCCCATGGAATGGCCAGCCACAGCTTCGTCCTGCTGGCCTCTCCAATACGGCGTGCATCCGAACCGTACGCCTCCATCAGGTGGTCCGCTGCTGCCCAGTATTGACCAATGATGACGGCTGCGCCGACCAAGCACAGCATGCCCATGAGCTGGTTGATTTTTGGACGCTGAAGCAGGATCCCCACGCCACCGATCAATTGAAGCAGCGCGCAGATCAGGGCGATGTTCGCCGTGAGTCCCCAGTGTTCCTTGAGCCAGTTCCATCCCGCCACGTAGATGGCACACTGAATCACATTGAGAATCAGGAGTCCCTTGGGCATCACTTAAAAGGCCATGGTGGCGCCAGTGCTGAACGAGACCACGAAGCCCGTGTTCATCAGCCCTGGAATGAGGTACCAGCTCGAGCCAGCCCACAGCCCCGTGCCGATGCCGGCGTGTGCACTGAGCGTGTCTGAGACCTGATAGTCAGCTCCGGCCAGTGCCCTGAAGCCAAAGGCCATGCCGCCGCCAGCCTTGACGTAGCCTGGAATCATCTGGATTCCTGCCCCGACGTAGGGCCGTAAGGCCTCGTCACTCAGGCGGTAGGCAGCCCCCAGGTTGATGGGCATCAGCGTGTTCCAGACTGCTGCGGGCTCTCCCTCAGCGACTTGCTCCGGTGGAAGTGAGCGCTTCGTGGAGTGGGCCTCGATACCGCCGAGGACGGCAATGTTTGGCATCACTTCGTAGGCCACATCCACACCGTAGGTGGCAAAGTTCAGGAACTGGAAGCGGGCGTAGCCAACTTTGCCGGTCACCTCGAGTGCGCTGTCCGAACGGGTCGATGGAGCCCTCTGACGCGTTCGCTCGCGAGGCTGTGGACGGTAAGCGTCGCGACTCGGTCGGGTTTCACGAGGCGCTCTAGACCGCTGGGAGTCACGGGAACGACGTGGTGCTGGTGCAGCCACTGGCTCCTCGAAGTCGTCCTCATAGGCGTCTTCGTCCATCGGATCTTCTGGTGGATCATCGACCTCAATCAGCGAGGCTGAGCCACCGAACGAGATGTCATCCGCTGATCCGCCAAAGCTGAAGGCGTTCGGATCGAACTCCTCTTCGACGGGAGGGGCGGGAGGGGGTGTCGGTGCGCGCTGAGGTCGGGAAGCGACGGAAGCCGCCGTGGCTGCACCTGCAGCCGCGCCAACGGCCGCGCCTCGACCAAATCCGTCTTCCTCGGGATCCTCGTCGATGAAGTCATCCTCGAGGGGGTCTGAGTCGCCCATGGTGACGGTGGCCGCAGCAGGTGCGGCCATCAGCAGTTCGTCGTCATCAAAATCGTCCTCTTCATCGTCCATCAGGGCCACGCCGCCGCCATCGAAGCCGGAGACGCGGTCTTCAGCGGCCTTCGCGGCAGGGTCGACACCGGTGATGGCGTGACGAACGAGGATGGCCAGCTCATCGGCAACAGCGATTGGATCCGTCGACATTCGTCGCTTCACTGTCCGGACGATCTTGGCGTCCTTCATGTAGGTCAGGACGACCTCGAACTCCTCTCCGTACTTGGTGACCTTACCGCCGATCAAGTTCCGTGACCCGCCTGCCTTGGCGATGCCGGCAAGGCAGGGCGTGGAGCCCAGGCAGTTTGGGCCGAGCTGTGGAGGCCGCTTGCTGAGTTGGTTGATCTCCTCAAACTCACCCATGAACTCAAGCTCGGAGGCGACCAGCGCCGTCATGTTCTGAGCTATCTGGGAGGGCGCACCACGTGCGACAATGGGTGGAACAACCACGGATTGGGCATGAGCCCCCGTGGTGAAGATGGCGAACAGACTTATGCTGACGGCCAATACTCGGATCGCGTGTCGCATCCAGACCCCTGGGTTTGTTGAACAAGCTCTCATAGCGTAACGATCTCGGGGTTTCACCCCTTACACCGCCTGAGTTGGTTTTGTGTAGGCACCAACGGGTGCTCAGCCAACCATGCTTGCGGTGTTTTTGCAGACCCTGAACGAGGCACATCGGCCTATGCGCGTCGAATGAAGCCCTCATCGAGGAGGTGCTGGGCGAGCTGACACTTGTGATCTGGACTGAGATCTCCAGGGATGTCTGCGGGGGAGAACGAGTCCGATTGGGCGACAAAGCGCAAGGCCTGGAGATCGGTCCAGGGCGCGGAGATGGTCTTGCCGTGGAAGTGAAGACGGGCCCGATCGCCACTGGAGTCCACCCGCCAGATGACCTCTGCGGGTACGCGGAGGCGGGTGTTGAGGTTCACGGGTTCTGTCTCGCCCATCGCACTGAGCTGTCCAGCCGTGTAGGGCAGGCGACTCGAGACGAAGGTCGACCCAAGTGAATCGAGGGCATCCTCAAGATCGGACCCCTGCATGAAGGCGTCCATGAGCAGGGCGAATGTTTCTTCCTCTGTGTCGGAGGCCTCAGCCGGGCCGCTGGGCTGGAGTGAGATCGCTTGTCGAAAGCGTTCGTCGTGCGGAAGGCTGGACATCAGCGAACGAAAGACATCGGCCCATGTGTTGGGCAGTAAACTCACGGAGAGGTGAGCGGAGACCGTGTTCGTCGTGTGGGCGACATGGACGTAGCCGCGCGGGAGGTACAGCAGGTCGCCTGGTTCGAGTGTGATGTCGAAGAGACGCTCCCCTGGCTTGACCGCTCCGTGTACAGCTTGGCTTGGTAGAGGTCGTGTGATGTGGGGAGCGTAGACCGTCCACCGTTTAGTCCCATGCAGCTGCATCACGAAGACGTTCTGGACATCAAAGTGGGGCTGAAATCCCTGAGCCGAGGGTGGCGTCAGGTACAGATTCACAGGAGACGGGCAGTGAAACGTCTGCTCGAAGAGTCGGCTCAGCCGGGCGACCTCCGGGTGAGACCGCTGTACCGACTCCATGACAAAGGTGCAGCCCTGCGACATCAACGATCGGGTGGCCTCTCGGTCGAGAAAGCCATCCACTGTTCCGGTTCCCCATGGGACACCGTCGACGGTGTAGGCCTCTCTCGGAACCTCTGCGCCCTCCTTCACCAGACGAAATGAAGGATGCATTGGGCTGGACTGGTGTATCAGGCGGTCCAGATCCTCCATGCTCATCAGGCCCTCGACCAGGCTGGAGCCACGATCCTGCAAGACCAGGGGCTCCCCATCCCAGTGGTGTGCCATGAACGTCGCCAGACTCGTGGGTGCAAGTATGGCCTCGGGGCCTTTGGACCAGTGGGACATGTGTGCTCCTCAGAGCCCTATGGAACCACAAAGCGTGTTGTGCTGCCATCTCGACCCTTGTGGACCTCTAACCGGGCACCGATCCGAGCCTTCACCTCGGGAACATGAGAGATCAGGCCCACCAAGCGACCGCCAGCTTGCAGCGACTGGAGAGCGTTGATGACAGCGTCCAGGTCTTGTTCCCCCAAGCTGCCGAAACCCTCATCCACAAAGATCGTGTCGAGCTGGATGCCACCATACTGGGCTTGAATGATGTCGGCGAGCCCCAGCGCCAACGCCAGAGCGGCCTCGAAGCCCTCGCCACCGGAGAGGGTCGATACGGGTCGTGCTGCCCCTGTGTGGGCGTCCATGACGTCGAGATCGAGGCCCGCAGTGCGCCGCTTGTCCTGAGCGCCGGAGGCCCGCCTCAGTTGGTAGCGTCCGCTGCTCATGGTGTGAAGTCTGTCATTGGCGCTCACCAACACAGACTCCAAGATCTCGGACTGAACGAATCGCTCGAAGGTGATGCGCTGACTGCCCTTGCCGTTGGCCAGGTTGGAGAGCCGTCCGAGCACGCTGAACCGCGCGCGCTGTTCAGCTTGCGCCTGTGCGATCTCTGCCAACTGCCTGGCTGCAGCCCTGAGATTGCTCATCCGCGACTGCATGGCCGTCACCTGTTTTTCAGCCTCGCGTGCGGCAGCGTCTGCTTGGTTGTGGGACGCCAACAAACTCGCCAGGTCGGGTGCCTCAATCCCTTCTGCTTCAGCCTTCGTGCGGCGAACGCGATCGATGGCCGCTGCTCGGTCCTGCTCCCAGCTTCTGATCTGGGCGTCGAGCATCCGTCGTTGATCCGCGGTGCGCTGGGCCTCCTTGAGGGTCCGCTCATCGGAGAAGCCCGCCTCCTGGATCCGCTTAGCCAGCTCGTCAACGGCGTCGCGCAGTCGGCCTTCGGCGGTGTTCAGTTGCTGAGCCTTTGCACCCTGCTTGGTGACCGCCTGTGTGTGCGCGCCCATGGCCTCGATGTGGGAAGCCTGAGCATCTGTGAAAGACTTATTGAGTCTGTTCAGCGTGGCTTCAGCTGAGCGTACAGCTGCCGTGATCGCGCCGTCTGCCCTGAGGGTTTCGGGAATGTCTTTGCCGAGGGTGGCGACCTGGTTCTGGAGGGCAGCGAGGCCCTCTCTGTCTGTGCCCAGTTGTGCCTCCACCTGACGAGTCTCGCGATCGAGGGCTTCGGCGCGCGCGCTGACCTCAGTCAGGGTGGCGCGTATCGATGGGAGCATCTGGGCCGTTCGTCGGGCTTCATCCAGCTCTGCTTGTGTCGACCTGATGTCCGGATCCTCTACCACCGCCTGTGGCTTCGCTGGGTCAGGGTGGTCCTCACTCCCACAGACTGGGCAAGGCTCTCCTGTCTGGAGAGACTCAGCCAGGCCAACGACCTCAGACTTCAGACGCCTGAGGCTTGTCACGAGGGCAGCAAGAGTCTCTACGGCTTTCACTGCCTGCTCGGCCTCCACGGAGAGTCCTTGTTGGTGTGCCTCGAGCTTTCGCGCATCCTCGAGTGATTGCCTCTGCTGGGCCAAGTGGCGTTCTCTGTGCTCGACAGTGCGCACCTGCTGTCGGAGCGCTTCGCATGCAGCGGCATAGTCCGCTGACCCCGACGCCACTCGCCTCATCTCGATCAGGTGCGCTTGTGCATGAGCCCGGACATTCTCCTGCGATTCTTGTTCGGCGAGCTGAGTTGTCGCGCTGGACAGGGCTTTCTCGGTCTGCACGCAGGTCGCCGTGGTGAGTTCGAGGTCTCGCTTGGCTGAGGCGAGCTCTTGCTGGCGCGTGCTGCGATGACTGAGCACGTCATCCAGAGTTGCGGCGTGGTTGGCTTGGGTGAGTTGGGTCCGCTGAACATCAACGGCCTCCGCTCTTGCCTCGAGTCTGGACAGCGCGTCCACTGCGGCCTTGGCCTGATCGATCGCCTTTGCTGAGGCCCGACCACGCTCGAGGTGGTCGCGCGCAGCCTTGGCCTTCGCGCTCTTTATTTTCGCCTCCGCCTCCGCGGCGACGATCGACTCACTGCCTGCACGGATTGACTCGGCGAGGGCCGACTCCGACTCTGCATTGACGTGCTCCAAGAGGCCCATGCGTGTCTTGTCGTTGCCGTCGAGCTCTGCCTTCACCGACTTGAATGCATCGCTGAGGCTGCGCCCCAGATGTGCATACCTGTGGGTATTAAAGAGGCGCCCGAACACTTTCTCTCGCTCCCCACTCTTTGCGGTCACCAGTGTGCGGAACTCGCCCTGTGGGAGCACCACAAGTTGCCGGAATTGGTCGGGCCCGTAGCCGAGTCGCTCCTCGAGGGCCTGATTCACCTCCTTGGTTCCATCCGCCACGAGCGCTTCGTCATCGCCCACGATCTCGTACAGGTAGGCGAAGGACTTCTCTGTGGTCGTGCCGTCTCCTCGCTGCTTCGGTCGGGGCTGCTCGGGGCCTCGCTCCACCCTGTAGGTGGTGTGCTTGAGCTTGAACAACAGCTCAACCGAGGTGGGGGTGGAGGGATCAGCGTGATGTGATCGGAAGGCTTTGGCCGTTCGCTCGGAACCGCTCGCTGTTCCAAAGAGCGCGAAGCATATGCCATCCAGAATCGCGGATTTTCCCGCACCGGTGGCCCCTGACACCAGAAATAGACTGTGTTCGCCGAGCTCCCGAAAATCCACTGACTCTCGATCGGCGTAAGGGCCGAAGGCGCACATCTGAAGACGGAGGGGCTTCATCGGTCGCTTGCCTCCGCCCCGAGCGACTCGATGATCTCGCTCAGAATAGCCGTTTCCTCGGGGTTCATGGCTTCACCCTCGATGGCCTCGAAGAAGGTCTGAAAGAGGGCCTCAACCGTCATACTTCGGTGGTCCAGACCAGACAGCGGTGTCGCGTCTGCATGAACCGTGTGTACTCGCTCCACGTGCACTGCGTTTGGCCAATGGTCTCTCAGTCGCTGCATGGCATTGTGGACGGGTCCCTTGTCTGAGAGCCTGGCCACCACCAAGTCGGCTGGGCGGGCCCGGCTCGGATCGGCCAGCAGTTCATCGAGGGTGCCCTCGATGAGGACCAAGTCTCGCGGCGCATGGACGGGCAGTCTCGAGACCTGCACCACACCCGGAGCACCAAGTTCAATCCGAGTGAACGACTTGGTGTAGCCACACTCAGAGATCGAGTAGCGAAGGGGTGATCCTGAGTACTGGATGGCCTCTGTACTGACCGACTGAGGCCGATGGAGGTGACCGAGAGCGACAAAGTCGAAGCCGTTCAGCGTGCTCGCCTCTACGGTGTCCAGGCCTCCAATGCTCAGGGGGCGCTCGGAGTCGGACTCGAGCCCGCCGCTCACGAACGCATGGGCGACCAGCACCCGTCGCTCACCGGGTTTAGGTTCGCCAATTCGGGCGAGCATCGCGCGATGGGCATCGTCCTGAGTGCGAATGCTCTGGTCGCCAACCAACGCTCGCACCCTCGCGGGCTCAAGGTAGGGCAGTCCGTGGATCGACACGGGCCCGTGGTCATCTTCAATGACCAGCGGCTGGTCTGCCCGGTCCATATCGGCCACGATGTGGAGTTTGTCTCCCAGCAGGCGTGACCCGAATCCGAGCCGGTCGGCGCTGTCGTGGTTGCCCGGAATCATCACGACTGGGACGTCGAGATCACGAACCACAGCGGTCAGGAACTCATCGAGCAGGTCGACGGCCTCTGCAGGCGGCACCGCCCTGTCGAAGACGTCTCCGGCGATGAGCAGTGCATCTGCAGACTCCGCGATGATCGCGGCCTTGAGCTGGTCGAGGATTGCGGCCTGATCTGAGAGTAGACGCTCGCCATAGAGCATCCGCCCGAGGTGGAGGTCTGCAGTGTGAATGAGCACGGCCATGGGGCAGGCTTAAGCGGCAGTCTGGTCCCAGGCACGGCTGAATCCGGACCATTTGTGTCCGGATCGTCTCAGGTACTCAGGCGTCCACAGAAGACTTCCGGAAGCTGGTGCTCATCCCAGATGAGGCCCTGCACCATCGTGAACCCAGCCTTGCGGAGGGTCTGCACGTACGTCTGTGCGGTGAACAAGCCCATGTCGTGCCGCTCATGGACCGCGCGAATATGACCGTCTTTATCCTTCAGGAGGAAGCTCATCTCGACCTGGAAGGTGTCATCCTCTGGGTCTGCGTCCCAGTGCCACTCGAGGAGTTGTGCTGCGGGCTGACCGATGCTGCCTCCGCTCAGAGTCTGCTCCTGAAAATTGTCCTTGACCACGTCCGGGAGCACCATGAAGACACCGCCAGGATTGAGGTGAGCGGCCGCAGTTTCGAAGGCGGCAAGAAGGTCCGGTGCGGACGTGAGGTACATCACGGCGTCGTGTAGGAGCACGGCATCGAAGCGTTCGTCCAGACGCAGGGTCCTCATGTCTCCCTCGATCGCTGTTCGATCGGGGTTGTGCTGACGGGCGATGGCCAGCATGTCAGCCGACATGTCGGTCAAAACCACTGACCGCGATGGCCCGAAGTGGCTGGCCAGCAAGCCTCCTCCAGAGCCGAGCTCCAGTATGCGCTGAGCGGGTCGGCCCAGCGCCTCATCGATCAAGCTCAGGATGTGTGCGGACTCCTCCGCATGGCTGTCCCGGGTGCTGAGCAGTGACCACCACTCGGCGAGCTCTCCGTACAGACGATGACTCACTTGCGGTGGATGCTGTAGGCGTGGTTGCCGAGGTACTTCACCCAGTTGTAGCTCCGCTCGACGATGCGCTTGGAGTACTTCTCGTTGAAGCCGTCGCCATACTCGTAGGTCTCCTCATCGGTACCACCCTCATAGATGGAGTCGCGTACGTAGAAGACCCCCTCCGTCGTACAGGGCCCGATGTCGTCCATGTGGGCCTCGATCTTGCGCGTGTAGGCGCTGGCGCCCTCGCTATCGAAGTGATCCATGGAGGACTCCACCATCGGGCAGCCGCCCGTACTCACGGTGTCGTCGTACCCCACGATGATGTCGGCGTGCCAGTACAGGTAGTGGTTGTAGATCACGACCACGGGCGCCCTTCGGGTTCGAAGCATGTACTTGATCTTCTCGACGTCCTCGTCATCCATCAGCCCGACATTCCATTGCGCGGAGTCGCTTCGGCTCGGGTCGGTGAAGGCGACCGTACGCTCGACCTTCGGGGTGTCGACGAGCATGTTCTCCCAGCCGTCGGGGCGTTTATCAAACCAGTTGTACGAGCAGCTGTAGTACGCGCCATCGTCACCACGCTCACAGGGCACCACGTTTCCGCTGGCGGTCTCGCGAACGTACCCAGCGGTGAATGGGTAGTCTCGGTTGAGCATGGAGCCGCCGACATGGTTGTAGGTGTAGACGGTGTCGGTCAGCCAGTACCGCAGGGTGGAGGTTGGCACATCTTGGTATGCGCTCATCAGGAAGCGCTCTGACAGATCAGTGTCGCCGTTGTAGTCCACCTCCTCGAGGTCCGTATGCTGGTGCATCAGCAGCTCGACGGCCCCTGTGGTCGTCATGAACAAACAGCTGCCTGCGTCGAATTGATTCGGACTGGCGAGGACGTAGTCGATGAGGGAGGTGTCTGCCTGACCATAGGTGTCCTGGTCAAATACGGGCGGCTTTGGCGACACGCCGAGCGCCATGGTCACGATGGGTTGTGCACCGTGTCCGTCGTAGGCTGCGGCAGGGCCCACCTTGATTCCGAGTGTGTAGGTGCACCCTTCACCGGCTTCACAGAGTGTGGCGGTGGCTCCGTCGGTGTGACCGATGTGGCTCGTTGTCGTGCCGTTGACCAGGACCAGGCGCTCGCCGTCGGTCTTCACTGAGCCGCTGAATTCAGCGTGAACTGAGAAGACCTTGTCGGCGACCAGGAGGTCAAATTCGACAGCATCATCGGCCCCAACTCGAGGACTGAGTGTGGCTGTGCTGGGATCGATGACGCTCATGGGTCCAGGAGCCATTCGGTCCGCGCTACCGCTGCTGCTCTGGTTCTGGTGGTAGACGTCGGCGCCGAGGTCCATCAGGGCCTCGATGGGACCATCGTCCGCGACGGCATTGTGTTCCACGGTGAGCCATGTCAGCTGTTCAAGCTGGTCGAGCGCGCCCACATCTGAGATGCGGTTTCCGTCGAGGTTGAGCCACTCCAGTCCCGGCATGGCCTGGACTGCGGAGATGTCGCTCACACGGTTGTCGGAGATGCCCAGACGCTCGATACCGGTCAACGTGCTCAGCGCCGAGATGTCTGCGATGTCATTGTTGCCCAGCTCGAGCCAACGCAGCTGAGTCAGTCCGCTGAGCGCGGAGACGTCGTTGATCTCATTCTCCCAGAGGCTCAGGGTCTCGAGTCCGGTGAACATCTCGATGCCAGCGATGCTGCTGATGCCTTCATCGATACAGTCGAGGTGCTTGATGGTCTGTGCATCCGATGCCCGAATCTCTGCGTCGGACTCCATGCCCAGGTGTGCGGCGGCACAGGCTTGGAATGCGGCATCCATTTGATGGGGGTTGCCGTAATCAATGAGTAGGGGCGGTGTGGCGTCGTCGTTGGCGCATCCGCTGAGTGCAATCGCCAAAATGATGGGGGTACGCATGGGCAATTCTCCAGAGCGCGCCGGGGTAACGCGCGATCTGAAGACCGTCTTGTGCCGATATTGGAAACTGAAGCGTGGGGGTGATTCAGGTGGTCCAGATGAGGGGCAGGGTGTCCTCGTCCTCGATGGGGCGGTAGTCGGAAATGAAAGTGTTCAGTGCAGAACGAAGGTTGCCCGTGGCACGAACCGCCTCTTGGACATGGGGCGCGAACGGCGGCGACTGAATGCGTTGTATGGCCGCCTGTGCCAGCGCACAGACGTGGGCTTCCCACTCGCTCTCATCGATGGGCTTGGTGGGGTCCTCAGGAATCAACTCGTAGTACTGCCGGTACACGCCGGTGGGTCCAAAGAAGGTTCGCAACTCGGCCTCGTCGGCGAGCCACGCTTGCAGTCGCAGCGCGGCGTGCTCGCGGGGGTCGGTGGGGCCGTCCAGCGCGAAGCCCCAGTCACGGACATGCTGTGTCTCCACGCCGTTGGTGCACCAGTGGCAGATCTCGTGGAGCAACATCTGTGCGAGACAGTCATCTTCGTCCAGATCGTCTCGGGTCGAGAGCTGAAGACGACCAGATCCGTCCGTTGCCGAGAAGACCAGAGGACTCCGGCGGATGTGCAGGCCGAGGCGTGTTGCGGTCGCCAGCCAGATGACCTCGCACGGGTCCACATACCGCGATGCGATCGGGCGCTCGTAGTCGGGATCATGCTTGTCACCAGGTTCCATTCGCATCGAATTAGCCTGTTTGTGTGAAGTCGAACCCCCTGCACCCGGAACCTGGCCCCGCCGATCGCACCTGCGGCGACTGCGTGTGGCGTTTTGATGGAGGCCGGGGGTCCGCAGTCTCACGGTGCAGACGGTACGGCGGACAGCGGATCGATGCCGATGTCTCAGCCTGCGTGGCCTTCACGGCTGATCTGGACTGCGTGCGCTGCGGGGCATGCTGTCGAGAGGCCTACCATGCTGTCGAGGTGGGGCCTCGGGACCCGTTCGTGAAGCTGCATCCGGATCGCCTGATACGCGTTGATGGACGCTGGAATGTCTGTCGGAGTGGTGTCATCTGCGGCTGCTTGGAGCCTGAGGACGGCACCTGGCCGTGCGCTGTCTATGAGGATCGACCCAAGACCTGCAGAGACTTTGAGTCGGGCAGCGCCAACTGTGTCGATGCTCGCGTTCGGCTCGGAATCACGCCCTAAGTCGAGGGCGCAAACAGCAGGGGATAGGTGGCTTGAATGACCTTGTTGCCGGGGGGACGAGGGAAGACCATCTTGAGGAATTGCTCGCGAATGCAGGCCTCGACCACGCTGTTCTGGAGTGAGGATCGCTTGATGGTCGCGGATCCGATGGCACCAGACGCTGTGACTTGAAAGCGCACGACAACTTCGCCAGCGAGGTTCGGATCTTGCTGGCTGGCCCGCTGGAAGCACCCGCGGATGTCGCCCATGCGCTGCTTCACGACCCGATCGAGATCCTGCTTCTCGATGCAGTCTTCGCAGCGCTTCTTTGGCGCCTGATCGGCGGGTCCGCTGGCTGTTGAGGTGGGACTCAAGCCACCCATGCGAAGTTCAGCACCCGCTGCGGTTACCCTAAGCGTTGGGTTGTTCATGCCGTCTGGACGCACGCCGTGACCGGTGCCCGCAGGGAGCTCGATGATGCTGCTGGCGAGCCAGGCTCGCATCAGGCTCACCTGCTCGGGAACGGCCGCACCCCGTCCGATCACCACCCTGCGTCCATCTTGAAAGATCACGAACAGTTCCTCTGGGTGGCCGTCCCACGCCCGGGCATGCTCGATCTGAATGATGGCGCCGAAGGGGAGTGTCTCGTCTGGCAGGTCAGTCCAGTCAATGCTTACGGTTCGGTACACCTGGTCCACGGTTACGCCGATGGGCCAGAGTGCGACTGGGCTGCTGCTGGATGGCTCGGGTGCGCCGCCGGTGTCGTCGAGTAGCGCATCGAGCGAGAGGCCCTGTGCGAGCGCAGGCGTCGTGATCAGGAGGCTGGCCATCAAGAAGAATCGTTTCATCTCGCGTCCACCACATCCGTTGGCCCTGGGGTGTCGAAGCCCAGATCAATCACACTCAGGGAGGTCGTCGATCCCCCCGTCGCAGTCGTTATCCTCGCCATCACCACAGACCTCCGTGCCGTCGGGATTGATCGTGTCGTCGTCATCGTTGCAGTCGTAGGGCGTCGTCACATAGCCCTCAGGCGCGTCGGCCTCGCAGTAGAGCTCTGGAGGCAGGTCTGCCCCGTAGCCGTCACCGTCATTGTCCGGGTAGTGACCGGTGCGGCCGTCCTCGTCGATGATCTCGTCGCAGTCGTTGTCGATGCCATCGCATTCATCCGGCCCAGACTCGGGACGAATGCTGGCATTGGTGTCATCGCAGTCGCCCATATTGTCGACGTCACCCGACGCCATCTCGCAGGCCTGGTAGGCGGTCTCAGGGTCACCCCAGGAGTCTCCATCGTTGTCCTTGTAGAAGGTCGAGGTGACGTCCTCATCGATGTCACCATCGCAGTCGTTGTCGATTTCATCGCAGGTCTCGGTGGCATGCGGGCCGATGCTGGCGTCGGTGTCGTCGCAGTCATCACCACCAAACTCGATGCCGATGGCACCATCGCCGTCACCATCGCCACCAGACGAACCGGTGCATGCGGTCAGGTCGATGTAGTTGATGGTCACGTCTTCCTCGAAGATGACCTCGCCTTGCAGTCGAGATCCGTCAGCTGCGGACACATCGATGTCGGCGCTCACCATGAGCGTCATGTCGTCACCTTGGCGGGTTCCGCCGACAGGCTGGCTGCTCAACTGTGTGAACACCGAGCCACCTGAGCTGGCCTCAAAGGAGCCCTTCACGGCGTCAGGAACGTCACAGTCGGTGGTGTTCCAGCTCATCGACACCCCCTCACTTTCCATCGAATACTCCGTGATGTCGGGGCAGGCGCCGGCGATGTCCCAGAAGATCCAGCAGTCGCCTGAGTCTCCACCAGGACCGTAGAACGCGAAGCGCAGCGCGTGGGGCTGTGGCAACAGGGCGCCCTCCATCGTCGCGAAGTCCACTTCGGTTTCATGAAAGGCGCACTGACTCATTGTTGCGGTGGTGCCGTCCGCAGCGGTCAGGGTGAACTCTGCCTGGCAGTGCTCTTCCTGCGCGTCACCCTCGCCACCCTCTTCCTTGGATGAACAGCTGGTGATGGCGAAAACAAAGGGAGAAATAAGGAACAGTCGCATGGTGCCTCTGTGTGTGGACTCCAGTGTAAACCGATGCGCGCGAGACTGAAAGAACGTGGCGGTGCAGGGTGCGAGCCATTAGCCAAGGCGCGTTGCTAAGGAGCAAACGTGAACGAAGAAAAGAATACAGCCCAAGAGAACGAAGAAGAGGCTGTCGCCACCGAGGAGGTGGCTGCTGCGCCGGAGGTTGACTCCGAGGACGCAGAAGACGTAGAGACTGCACCGGCCGAGGCCGCCGACGACACTGCCGAAGACACTGCCGAGGCTGCTGCCGAAGACACTGCCGAAGAGGTCGCTGAGGGAGACGCCGTCGAGGCCTCCACCGAGGCCGGCGCGGAGGTCGATCTGGACGGCGTCCAGGTTGTGCATTCATCAGATTATGACTCGAATCGGGCCTTCTCGGACTTTCCGCTCTCCGCGGAGATTCTGCAGGGCATCGAGGCGCATGGGTACAAGACTGCGACGGCGGTTCAGGCCGCAACGCTTGAGGCGGCCCTCGCCGGCCGTGACATGGTGGTCCGCTCGAAGACCGGAACCGGTAAGACAGCTGCGTTCTCTCTGCCCATCTTGGAGCAGATAGAAGCGGGTGCACGCGAGGTGCAGGGGATCGTGCTGGCGCCCACGAGGGAGCTTGCCCGTCAGGTCGCTGAAGAGGCCACACAGCTGGCTCAGTTCAAGGACCTGCACGTTGTCGCCATCTACGGCGGTGTGGGCTTTGGTGCACAAGAAGCGGCACTCAAGGAGGGCGCTGAGCTCGTCGTGGGTACGCCTGGTCGTCTGCTCGACCACATTCGACGGGGTAATCTTGACCTCTCGACCGCACGCTTTGCGGCACTGGATGAGGCTGACGAGATGCTCGCACAGGGCTTCTACGAGGACGTGACCAAGATCCTCGATCAGACCCCAGAAACTCGCCAGGTCTTGATGTTCTCCGCCACCATTGATGAGCGTGTACGGTCGATCATCCAGCGCTACACCAAGGAGCCCCTTGATCTTCGCCTCTCGACGGACGCAGACAAGGTCGAGAACATCCAGCACATCATCTACGAGTCCAACCCGGACTTCCACAAGGCCCGCGCACTCTTGGCCATCATCGAGCAGGAAGAGCCTGGTAGTGCGGTGATCTTCTGCAACACGCGAGAAGACACAGCCACCGTGGCGACCTTCCTGAGTCGGCAAGGACTTGATGTGGAGCTCATCAGCGGTGAGCTCCCACAGAAGAAGCGCGAGGCCGTCATGAAGCGGGTCAAGTCGGGACGAACACAGTTCCTGACTGCCACCGACGTCGCTGCACGCGGTATCGACATCTCTGATCTCACTCACGTGCTGAACTATTCTCTTCCAGAGGACCCCGCGGTCTACTTGCACCGCTCTGGTCGCACGGGGCGGATCGGCAAAACCGGTGTCTGCATCTCCTTGGTGGGTGGCGCAGAGCTGCACACTCGGAAGGCACTCGCCAACCAATACGAGATCAACTTTGAGATTCGCCCACTGCCGTCCAAGGAAGAAGCTGCCCAGGCGCGTGTCCAGCGACAGGTGCGCTCCATCAAGGAAGCCATGGGCACCATGGCCTTTGAGGGCTACCTCGGTACGGTGCGCGCCATCAAGGAGCGACCAGACGGAGACGTCCTTCTTGCGGCCGCAATGAGGGCGTTCTTCCTCTGGGATCGCATGCGAAAGGCTGAGGCCGAAGGCGGTCCTGATTCAGTCGGTGCACTCGCCGAAGAGCGTGAGAACCGGAACAGCCGTCGAAGCGGTGGTGGTCGCGGTCGCGGTCGTCGGGACGGCGGAGGACGTCGGGACGGCGGAGGACGTCGGGACGGCGGAGGACGTCGGGACGGTGGTCGGCAAGACGGCGGTCGTCAGGACGACGGTAACCAGCAGGCCCAGGGCAAATCCGATGGGGGCGAGGGCGATGGCCGTCGTCGTCGTCGTCGTCGTCGTCGCGGTGGTCGTGGCGGTGGTGAGAAGCCCACGAGCTGATCAAAGTCCTGCTATACTGAGGGTGATCGCACCGGGGGGTGCACATGAAAATCACCCAAGGCTCAGCGTGGCTCGGCTTGAACCGGGCCCTGGACGGCGTCAAAGAGAGCGGTAAGGGCATGGCCCGTGCCGCCGATGACGTGCGTGTGGCCTCACAAGCTGTGCTCAATGGCGATGCTCGGCTCCCCATCGACCGCGTGGACATCCGTGGGCCAGCAGCCATGGAAGACGCCATGGTCGATATGCAGCGCTACAAGCACGGATACAGTGCCAATCTGAGGACGGCCAAGGTCTCGGATGAGGCCCTGGGTTCGCTGCTCGACATGGTCCTGCCACATGAAAAGGGCGGTCCGAGGTCGGGATAGCGCTGACCACCGGATGATGGCGTGTTATGGTGGGGCCGTCGGTCGCCGGGGAATATGAGGCCGCATGAAAATCGTCGACACCACAGGAATGTTGTTCTGGCGGGTAAATCAGCCCGGAACAGTGAAGCGCGCGGCAAGCCAGGTCTCAGCAGACCGGACGCTCGAGAACGCGCTGCGCCAGCCCCACCGGCGGGCGACAACAACGATGACCCCTGCATCGAGTGGCTACTACGCCGAGGGTCGCGCCAATCTCAAGTCCCAGCTTCAGGGTTTCGTCGAAACCCGGGCGTTCACCGAGGCGTACTCATCGAGCCTTCAGAGTGCCAAAATGAGTGACCAGGAGATTGAATCGCTGATTGAGCGAATGAACCTCACTCCTCGCTGATCAGTTTGCCTCGCAGATGAACCGGATGCGGTCGTTGCAGTCCAGGTCATTCCAGTCATCGTCGGCGGCGCGCCAATCCCAGCGGTTTACTTCGACGCAGTCCTCTCCGCCGTAGTCGTCTGGCTGGGAGTACATGCTGGACCAAGCCTCCCAGCTGTAGCTGTCGCCACTCTGCCATGACCACCCTGAGCGGCTGCTGCCACGCTCCCACGACCGGTCGTTGAGGCCGATCCAGTGAGGGTCGTTGGCGACCCGTCCATCGTAGCGAATGATGTTGATGATCCAGGCTTGCTCAGCGTAGCCATTGACGCTGATCAAATTGTACCCGTAGTCCTGGCAGTAGTCGCGAGCTTGGGTCCACTTCTTCCGGCTGTCGCAGTACAGGTAGCTGTCGCCGGACCAGTTCATCTGCTCGCAAGGGCAGTCTGCCTCGTCGTCTATGAGGCCGTTGCAGTCCTGGTCCTGTCCATTGCATTCCTCGTACGCGAATGGATAGATGCTGGCGTCGTCGTCGTTGCAGTCGTCACTGTTGTCGACCCACATGTCGTCCGATGTGCAGCGAAAGGTCTCTTCTCCCGAGCCATAGCCATCGCCATCGGCGTCGTAGAAGAAGACGCCCCCATCCACAGCGTCGAGGTCGATCACCCCGTCGCAGTCATCATCGATATCGTTGCACACCTCGTCTGCGTCTGGATTGATGCTGGGGTCTTCGTCGTCGCAGTCGTCTGAGGAGGCCACGTAGCCGACGTCCGGTTCGCAGTCGCTCATCGTGATGTCAGGAGTGCCGAAGCCGTCCATGTCATCGTCGGCGTACCACGTCGGTGGGTCTGACGGGTCGTCGTCCACGGCACCGTCGCAGTCGTTATCGCGACTGTCACAGACCTCAGGAGCGCCCGGGTAGGTTGCGCCGTCGGCGGGATCACAGTCTGTGTAGTTGTCGACGTATCCAGCAGGAGTCTCGCAGGACACAGTCTCGACTGATGGATCACCGAATCCGTCAGCATCCACATCTGCGTAGAAGGTGTCGCCATCGACGGGATCATCATCGGCGATGGCATTGCAGTCGTTGTCGATGCCGTCGCAGACTTCTTCCCCACCTGGGTAGACCTCCGCTCGGGTGTCGTCGCAGTCGGTGTTGTTCGTCGCGGTGCCTGGTGCCCGCTCGCAGGCAAAGAAGGCTTCGCCGGTACCCCAGCCGTCGCCATCAGCATCGATGTAGTAGGCAGACATGACCCCCTCGTCGATGCCCTCGTCACAATCGTCGTCGTAGCCGTTGCACACCTCGATGAGGCTGGGCGATCGGAGCGGGTCCATGTCATCGCAGTCATCGTTGGAGTCTGCAAAGCCGTCTGGGACGAGGCAACCGGTCAGCGCCACTCCAGCACCGTGTCCATCGCCATCGACGTCCATCCAGTACTCGACCAGACCGGTCACTGCGAACTCATCGATCGCGCCGTCGCAGTCGTTGTCGATCAAGTCGCAGGCTTCTTCCGCGTCTGGGTTGATGGTCTCGTTGCTGTCGTCGCAGTCTCCTGGGGTGGTGACATGGTCGGTGAGATCCCAACACGAGATGATGCCTGCGCTTGTGTTCCCGAAGCCGTCCGCATCAGAGTCTGGGTACAGGAGAGTGCCGACGCCTTCGTCTGCGCGTCCGTCGCAGTTATCGTCGACGCCGTTGCAGACTTCCTCGACGCCAGGTGACACCAGACTGGCCGTATCGTCGCAGTCGAGGGCGTTGTCGGTGTAGCCATCCGGCATTGCACAGGCGGTCAACCCGACTCCGGGGTTGCCATAGCCATCGCCATCGGCGTCCTCGAAGAAGGTGCTTGAGAGGGCTTCATCGATTGCGGCATCGCAATCGTTGTCAATCTCATCGCAGATCTCCTCCGCATCCGGATTGACTCCAGCATCCTCATCATCACAGTCACCATCGACAGTGGTCATTCCCGGAGCCTGCTCGCAGGCCTCGATGGGGTTGCCTCCCCAGCCGTCGCCGTCTTCATCGACATAGAAGGTGGTCGTGACACCCTCGTCGATCTCCCCGTCACCATCGTTATCGATGCCGTCGCAGATTTCCTCGTCTGACCCAAATCCATCGTCTGGCCCAGATCCATCGTCTGGCCCAGATCCCTCGTCCGGCGAGTCAGGGTCGACATCGGTTCCTTCATGAAACTCATCGCCCGTCATGCTCTCGCTGACCGCTGGAGCCTCGCCCTCACCCATGACCGACGCCTTCTCGGCACAGCCCAGCGCAGCAAGGAGGATGATCGCGTATCTGGTCATTAAGTGGGGGCTCCAGAGGAGGAAGCGTACACACCGTCGCTGGACATGCAACCACAGCAGCTTCCGATGGACGGGTGGTTACAGTATGGCGCAATTCCGACCTCAATGAAGGTTAGAATCGACGACAGGGGAGGAAATTATGGCTGAACTTGGTGTCGAGGGTTGGCAGCTTCAGTGCGGAGAGGTGGTGCCAGACTGTGTCCTGGACCTAAGGACGGAGGCGCAGTTTTCGCGTGGTCGACTGGAGACTGCTCAGAATCTACCCTACAACCGGTTTCAGGCGGAGGCTGAGGGGCTGACGGAGGACGGCGTCATGATCCTCTTGGTCGAC
>Ga0115012_10000138_pt1 | contig 41687 bp, 40 predicted proteins | sample TroAtlMetagenome_FD_88706 | JGI IMG/M metagenome (GOLD analysis project Ga0115012, IMG submission 88706) | Marine eukaryotic phytoplankton communities from Atlantic Ocean - Tropical Atlantic ANT10 Metagenome | ecosystem: Environmental > Aquatic > Marine > Oceanic | place: Tropical Atlantic... | reverse complement strand
CAAGCAAGCTATTGCTGAAGCTAAATCTGTAAGAGAAGCCGCTATTGCTAACGCTAAAGAAGCTTTAGAAGAGACTTTAACTCCTCATCTAAAAGATATGTTAGCTGCTAAACTTCAAGAAATGGAAGATTCCAAATCTGAAGAAGTAGTTAATGAATCTACTGAAGAAGAAATTAAAGAAGCTCCTGCTAAAGACGAAAAAGACGAAGCTGTTGAAGAAGCTCCTAAAAAGGAAGAAGATTCAATGGAAGAAGCTAAAGAAGAAGCAGTAGAGGAAGATCTAACAGTTGCTCCAGAAATGGCAGAAGCTGAAGAAGAGGAAGAACTAGAGGATGAGTCTGAAGAATCAGATGACGAAGGTGAAGCCGAAATCGATGACGCTGGCGAAGAAGAAGCTGGCGAAGAAGCCGTTGATGGTGACGAAGAACTAGGTGATTTAACTGTTGATCAGTTTAAAGAAATGGTTCGTGACATCATTGCCCAAGAAATGGGCGGTGGAGAAGAAATGGGTGATGACATGGATGCTGGAGATATCGAAGGTATGGGCGACGAAGCTCCTATTGAAGAACCAGCAGATGACATGGAAGAACCAGAAGTAGAAGATGAAACTATTGATTTAGATGAACTTCTTGCAGAACTAGAAGCTACTGTAGCTGAAGGTGACAAAGAAGAAGATTCAATGGAAGAAGCTAAAGAAGAAGTAGAAGAAGAGGAAAAAGTAGAGGAAGTATCAACTGCTAACTCAACTGAAGTACAAGACACTGCTGACTCTCAAGCTCAAGGTACCAACATCAATAGAGTAGTTAACGAAGAAGAACTAAAAGAAGCTTTAGAAACTATAGAGCAACTTAAAAAAGATCTTCACGAAACTAATCTTCTAAACTCTAAGTTATTATATGTTAACAAAATCTTTAAGGCTAACAACCTTAACGAATCTCAAAAAGTTAACATTATAGCTGCTTTCGACAAAGCCGAAACGGTAAAAGAAGTAAAACTTGTTTTTGAAACAGTTTCTGAAAATGTAGTTACTGCAAAAAAAGAAACAGTTACAGAATCAAAAGTAAAAGGAATGGCATCTAAAGCTACAGGAACTACTGCTGCTAAACCAGAAGTAATCAATGAAGTATCAGATACTGTCCTTAGAATGCAAAAATTAGCTGGAATAATTAAATAATATTTTAAAAAGACATGGAAATTAATAACCTTTTAGAAAGCTCAAACAACTACAAAAGCATGCAAGCTGACGCAGCTCGTTTGGCTGAGAAGTGGTCTGCTTCAGGTTTGTTAGAGGGAATCGAGGATGAAAGATATCAGTCAAATATGGCGATGATCCTTGAGAACCAAGCAAAACAAATCGTAGCGGAAGCTAACTCAACAAACGTAGGCGGAGGAAGCTTTTCTGCTGGCGGTGGTGAACAATGGGCTGGTGTAGCTTTACCTTTAGTAAGAAAGGTATTTGCTCAAATCGTTGCACAGGACTTTGTATCTGTACAACCAATGAACTTACCATCAGGACTAGTATTTTATCTAGACTTTAAATATGGTACTGGAACTAACGGAAGAAACGACGGAGAAAACCTATACGGTAACGTATCATCTGGATCTGTAAAGATGGGTGTTGATACTGACGTAGCTGGTGGTCTTTATGGCGCTGGACAGTTTGGTTACTCAATCAACCAAGTATCTTCTGCTGGTGGAACTGCTGCTGCAGTAACTGCTGCAACATCTGCATCTGTTAACTATGAAGCAGAAGCTGTTGCAAACATCGCAGGACAAACTTTAGAAACAGTAACTATTGCTACTTCTGAGATCCCAGGATACGACGAACTAGGTGTTAGAGCGTTTAGAGTTGCAGGTACTACTATTTTACCTCAATATACTAAAATCGACGGTTCTAATATCGTATTTGTACAATATGGTACAGGAACTCACCTAGCAAACTCTGCTACTCCTGTAATATACTATCACAAGCAACCAGTAGATAACGACAGAGGAGACTTTGAAGCATCATCTACAGCTGCTGTTGATACATCAATCACTATACCAGAAATCGACGTTAAACTAGCTAGTGAGGCAATCGTTGCCAAAACTAGAAAGTTAAAGGCTCAATGGACTCCTGAGTTCGCTCAAGATCTTAACGCATATCACTCTATCGATGCTGAAGCTGAGTTAACTTCACTATTAAGTGAATATATCTCAATGGAAATCGATCTAGAGATTCTTGATATGTTGATCTCTGAAGCAAGAACTACAGATAAGTGGTCTGCTGAGAATAACAAAGTATGGGGAGGTTCAGATTGGACTACTTCTACTTCTGATTTCTACAATACTCAAGGACAGTGGTTCCAAACACTAGGAACTAAAGTTCAAAAAGTATCTAACAAAATCCACCAAAAAACTTTAAGAGGTGGAGCAAACTTTATTGTAACTTCACCTAACGTAGCTACAATCCTAGAATCTATTCCTGGATATGCTGCTGCAACTGATGGAGATCAGCAAGAGTTTAACATGGGCGTACAAAGAGTCGGTAGCTTAGCTAACAGATTCAAAGTGTACAAAAATCCTTATATGACAGAGAATATCTTATTATTAGGGTTTAGAGGAAGCCAGTTCCTAGAAACAGGAGCTGTATATGCACCTTACGTACCATTAATGATGACTCCTCTAGTATACGATCCTGAGACTTTCACTCCAAGAAAAGGTCTCATGACTAGATATGCTAAGAAGATGATCAGACCAGAATTCTACGGAAAAATCTTTATCTCTGACTTAACTCAGATCTAAGATTAACTTAGAATAATAATAAAGAGAGGGCTTCGGCCCTCTTTTTTTTTGGCTATTTATATAAAACTGTAATAGATGGCAAGTGTAACTATATGGGATGGATCAGCAACTTTTACTTCGGGTAGCTCTACTCCTTTCGGATTTTATGATAGCGATACCGACTTTCAAACTGATGCTGCTAAGGTAGCAAAGTTTTGTGGTACTCGTTTAGGATTCCCTTTAATGGATGTGGAACTTCAAGATCAAAACTTTTTTGCTTGTTTTGAAGAAGCAGTTACTACATACGGAAACGAAGTATTCCAATATAAAATAAGAGAAAACTATCTATCTCTAGAAGGAAGTGATAGTACAGCAGGTTCAGCTAATAATAAAATAGTTAACCCTACATTAGATAGAGTAGTTAACATAAGTAAAAACTACGGTACAGAAGCAGAAGTAGGAGGGTTTGTAACTAGACATACTGGTTCATTATCAGTTACTTCTTCTAAACAAGAATATGATTTAGATCAATGGGCTACTGATCAAGGTATTACAGGTAATATAGAAGTAAGAAGAGTATTTTATGAATCTCCTCCAGCTATATTAAGATATTTTGATCCTTATGCTGGTACTGGTACTGGTATTCAATCCTTAATGGATGCTTTTGACTTCGGATCTTTTAGTCCTGGAGTAAACTTCTTATTAATGCCTGCATCATATGACCTACTTAAAGTACAAGCTATTGAGTTTAATGATCAGATAAGAAGATCAGCATATTCATTCGAACTTGTAAATAATAAACTTAAAATATTTCCAATACCTAAGACTAACTACAACTTAAGGTTTGAATATTTTAAAGTAAATGATAAAAAAGCAGCAGGCTTTTTAAATGGAACTGGATTAGTTACTAATGTAGCTGAAGTTCCTTATGATAATCCTACTTATGGTCAAATAAACAGCGTAGGTAGACAATGGGTATTTAGATATACCTTAGCATTAGCAAAAGAACTACTAGCATATGTACGTGGAAAGTATCAAACAGTACCAGTTCCTGGTTCTGAAGCTACTCTAAACCAAGCTGACTTATTAGCAGATGCTAGATCAGAAAAAGAATCCTTATTAACTCAGTTAAAAGAGATGTTAGATCAAACTTCTAGACAATCTCAACTTGAGAGAAAAGCAAATGAAGGAGAAAATTTAAAAAAGTCATTAGGAGATGTTCCTATGACTATATATGTAGGTTAATGAAGTTAAAAGATATCATATTAGGTGAGGCTATCTACACTCCTTATCGTGCAATGGTGCAGGTTATAAGTAGAGAAGCTAGTCCTTCAGTGTTAGCAGACCTTATTCGTGCGTTACCAGGTGTAACTACATGTACTATAGCAGGTTCTGACGATACAGCTAATAAATACACCTTCAAAGTTAAACTTATTACTCAGAAACCTGCAGCAGAAGCATTCTCATCGCTAAAAAGTAATGCAATGAGTAAATATACAGAGATTAACGCGTTTAAAGTAGCTGCTAACTCAGTTGAACGCATGAAACGACCAGGAGAATACTAATATGCTATTTGGATCTAACAGAGACTTCGATTTACTCGTTAATATTAACAGAGAACTACTAAAAGACATAGTAGAACAGGAGATCCTATACCATAAGTTAAGTTTAGAAGATTTAGACGTTAACTTATATGGAGAATCTCTTCAAAAATCGTATTGGGAAGCAGTTAAACTAAACTGTCTTATAACTAGAGGCGATCAAGTCATAGATATTGACGATTTTGGACCTGATTTAGGTAGAGAAGCATCATTTGCATTTTTAAGACCTGATTTAGTCGATTCTAATGTAGTTCCTGAAGTAGGAGACATAGTTCAATGGCAGAATGACTTTTATGAAGTAGATACTGTAAGGGAAAATCAACTATTTCTTGGTAGAGATAAGAGTTATAACCTTGCTTCTTATGGTAACGGGTTTGGTTCTTCACTTTCTATTGTATTAGATTGTCATTTAACAAGAGCCGACAGAGTTGGCATAACTGAAGTAAGATAACATGGCTGAAAACACACCTATACCTAAATCTCAAGAACAACTATCTAACGAATCACTTGGAACTACCTCTGTTGATACTAATAATAGAGGATATCAGGTAAGTAGAGACGATAACGTTGATAATTTTACTGTAGGCATCAAAGATATTGATGAAGCTATATTTTACTACTTTAATGAAGTATTAAAACCCTCTGTTACACAAAATGGTAAAACTTTTAACGTTCCAGTTGTGTATGGATCACCAGAAAGGTGGGCAGCTATGCAGAAAGACGGGTATTACCGTGATAAAAACGGTAAAATGCAAGCTCCTTTAATAGTTTTTAGGAGAGATAGCTTAGAACGTAATAGAAACCTTGGAAATAAGCTAGATGGTAACAAACCTGTACATTTTGGAGTGTTTCAAAAGAAGTTTTCAAGAAAAAACTCATATGATAAGTTCGATATACTAAATAATAGAGAACCAGTTAAAGAATACTATGCTGTTGCTATACCTGATTATGTAAATATAGTATATAGTTGTATTATTTATACTGATTATATGGAGCAAAACAATAAAATCATAGAAGGCATTAACTTTGCCTCTGATTCTTACTGGGGTAACCCAACTAAGTTTAGATTTAGAGCTATGATTGATAACTATACTACTGCAACTGAGATAGTTCAAGGTAATGATAGGATAGTTAAAACTAACTTTTCTATTAATCTACTTGGTCATATAGTAACAGACACTATAAACGCACAAGCACATAACTCAAAAAAGTACTATTCTAAAGCAGCAGTAAAAGTTACTACTGAAACTACTGGTAATATAAACGATATATAGGATGGCAGGTAGATTTGATAGTATATTATCCGGTTCGTTAGTATTTAGTAAGGATGGAGTCTTTGCTTCTAGTATAGTCCCACATCCTAATGCACTTACTATAACAGGATCTGTTAAAATCTCAGGTTCTAACCTTATATTAAACGGTAGTGACGTAGGATTACGTATTACAACGTTAGAAGCCGGTCAAGGAGCTGATCAAGTTAAGTTTGGAGCTATTACTTTATGGACTTCCTCTATATCTGAATGGACTGGATCTACTAATCAATACATTGCTAACTTAAATCAAGTATCTGGATCGTTAAATCTATTTACTGGATCAGTAGAAAGTAGAGTTTCCTCATTAGAAGCTTCTTCTTCACTAGAAAATGTATCATCTTCTTTATTAGATACAAGATTAACTACTATAGAAAGTAAAGCTTTAGTAAGTAGTTCAGCTCAAATCGATGCTTTAGGGTTTTTATCTTCAAGTATAACAGGTATTGTATCAAGATCAGCACAGATATCCGATTTAGGATTCATTACCGGTAGTAAATATAGTCAGTTAGAAGAAATACCAGGTGGTATCTTATCATCATCAGCACAAATAGCTACTGAAATATCAGGAGCAGGTGCTATGACTTATGTTACTAGTAGTAATCTTAACTTAAAAGAGATAAAAATCAATGATTATGATGCTGATGTAGCAGCTACTTACAATAGTGGTAGGTTAACCCTTACTTTTGGGACACCTGCACAACCTTCTTCTATTAATATAGCATTATCAGGGTTCAATACCGATAGATTTAACCAAACATCCGATTCATATGATATAAATGCTACATGGAATAACGGAGGATACATAATACATACTGCATCTATATATGAAGGTAACGTATTACTATCAGAAGTTAACACAGGAACGTCAATATCCTTCCCAACTTCATCTATTGGTAGTCATACTTACAAGCTAATCTATACAGCTAGTTCACCTTTAGATAACTCTATATACACAAACAGTGATACTGTTAATGGAACACTATCAAAAAGTAATCCTGCACAACCTTCACTAACATCCACACCATCAGTACAGTTAGGATATAGTTCAAATCAAATAGAACAAGGTGCAACAGGTAGTATTACATTTACTTCTTCATCATCTGCTACAAGTAATCAATGGGAACTTAATAGAACTGAAACAAATCTAACAAGTCCTTATATAATAACAGGTTCAGCTACAGGATCAACATCAATATCTATTACAGCAACAGCATATTATGATTCCCCAGTAGGAGAGAACTCACCAGATACTAGTACTACACGTGATAGAACTAATACATACAGTAAAATAAGAAGTGTTAGATATGGAGCAAGTGCTTTAACTACGTTTAATACAAGTCAACTATCAGATTTAGCATTTTGGGATAGTACTATAGGCGGTGAGGTAGGTACTATCGATAAAGGTAACACTAATCCTAGTGGAGATAGCTTAACTATATCATGGTCAGGTGATAAGTATCATTATATAGTATATGATAGTTCAAGAAGTAACTTATCTAATATTACAACCAGTGGATTTGGTGTATTAGGACAGTTTAGTGTAACAACTATCGGACAATATAAAGTATATAAAACAAACACACTACAGGCCGGAGGTGGCGGCAGTAGTATAACATATGATTTAACATAAGATATGGCGATTATACTACCAGGCGGGTTTAATATAACTAACAACGAACCATCAGATGCAAGGTTTAGCGTTGCAAATGCTGCTGCTCGTTATGCTTTATCATCAGCTAATGTATATGAAGGGTTAACTGTATACGAACAGGATACTAATCGTTATTATATTTTAGTAGATACATCTAATCAAGGTAATGCAGCAGGTTGGCAAGAGATTTCTACTGGAAATGAGTTCTCAGGTTCTTCTATTATAGGTAGTGACTTATTAAATCTACATAGTATTACAGGATCTGTAGGAATAACTGGGTCATTAACTTTACAAAACTCCGATCTTGAAGTTACTGGTTCATTTAATCTTAAGTTAGATGGTGTCTCAAAGTATTTTTCTATTGATATTAATGGAGAGGAAAAAGTAAAAGTAAATACAGAAGGAGTATTCCAACTTATATCACAAAGTTCAACTCCAACAGCTGTAGAAGGTGGTATTTACTACGGGAATGATTATAATCTATACCTAGGAGTAAACGAATAAGTTACATATTTATAAACATAACAGTATTTTAGCATGGCAACTTGGAAAAAGATAATAGTATCAGGGTCATCGGCTAACCTAGCCAACTTACAAGTAGACTCTCTTTCATCTGGTGTAGTAACTGGAGCATCAGGCAACTTAACAACAACTCCTATAGCAGGAACAGGTAATATTGTTGCCCAAAACTCAGCAGTTGTCGACATTAGTGGATCTTTTTCAGGTTCTTTCATAGGAGATGGGTCTCAGTTAACAGGTGTAGCTTCTACTTTATCCTATAGTGGTTCAGGAGCAACAGGTGGTGGTGATACTATCAATCTTAAAACTGAAAACTTAAAGTTTGAAGGTGGTAATAACTTATCAGCAACTGTTACTAACAATACTGTTACATATAACCTTGGTGGAAGTATAGTTTCAAGTTCAATACTTACTTCTAATGCTCAAGGACAAGCAGTTTTAGTAAATAACGGAGTTTCTGGTTCAAATGTAGACTTAGGTCTTCAAACTACCGATGATGTAACGTTCAATAACTTAAATCTTACTGGTAATGCAGAGATAGACGGTAACTTAACAGTAAACGGTACATTAGCTTACTTAAACACTACTAATACTGAAATAAAAGACAAATATATCCTTCTTAACTCAGGTTCTACTGATCCAGACACTGCTGGACTTGTTGTAGATCAAGGATCTGGTGCTGGTGATGCATTTTTATTCGATGCTACTGATTTTAGATGGGGTGTAAACAAAAATATATCTGCAACTACAGGATCTGCTAATACTGAAGCACATGTTTCTGTAGTAGTTGATGAAAATGATACTAATCACATAGATGAAGCTTATTACCAAAAAAACGGCAATATAAAAGTAGATACTTCTGGTGATATTTTTATCTATTCTTAAAATAAAGTTATATGCCAGTACAGGCTAAAGGTAAAGTTATAGATGGGCACGACGCTGCTGATTTAATAGCAAAAAAATCAATAGAAAAAAATAATCTTACTAAACAAGAGATTGAGTTTATACTTAATCACTTAAGAGACTCTAACTACAAAGGACATGAGTTCGAAAGATTTTATGTAGTTTGGGTTAAGTTAAACTCTATGTTAGAAAAGTTAAAATAGTAAAACTAGGCTTTAAAACCTTTTCCTATTTATTAATGATATTATTGGCCCTTAAGGGAAGTGGGCAGGCAATCCTGTAACCAACCATAGTAAAAGTGTAATGCCGAACTGGAAAAAACTAGTTGTTAGTGGCTCTTCAGCTGCTCTCAGCAATCTTAATGTAACTAATGCTGTAACCGCTTCATATTTCAAAGGAGATGGATCAGCATTAACTAATATTCCTACCTCAGACGGATTTCCTTACACAGGTTCAGCAATAATATCAGGAGCTTTAGATGTAACAGGTTCAGTTAAAGTATCAGGATCTGTAACAGCTCATTCATATACAGTTCAAAATGGAACTGGAACACCAACTTTAACTTCAGGTAATAGTATTATATTAAGCGGTTCAGAAGCTTTAATACTAAAAGACTTAGCTTTAAGATTAGAATCGTTTACTAATGCCGAAACATCTTCTCTTACTTCCCAAGATGGTGACATAATATACAACTCAGATAGAAAAAAGATTCTATTCTATACTGGTTCAGATTGGAAACATGTTTTAGTTCAAGGAGATGCTGCAAACCTACCTTCAGGAGTAATATCTAGTTCGGCACAAATAGATAATCTCTTTAATATAGATGGTATAGTTTCATCATCTACTCAGATATCTTCATTAGGATTTATCTCTCAATCGGCATCTGGATTTCCATTTACAGGTTCTGCAATAATATCAGGAGCATTAAACGTTATAGGACCAGTAACTGCTTCATATTTCAAAGGAGACGGAGCTGGGTTAACTGGATTAACTTTCGCTCAATCAGTAACTGTAAAATCTACTTTTACTAGTTCATTAAGTTCAAATGTATATCATGGATTTGGTACTAGAAATATATTAGTCTCAGTTTACGATTTTAACTATGATCAGGTTATACCTGCAAGAATAAGATTAACTGATGATAATAATATAAATGTACAGTTCGCATCACTAACTAGTGGTCATATAGTTGTAGCTAAAGGAGGTCATATAGTATCAGGAACTCAACCAGTATCTGAGCTTGCAACTTTTTCAGATTCTTTTTCAGGAGTTACATCTTATAGTGCTTCCCACAACTTTAATAGTAAAAACGTTGTAGTTCAGGTTTATGATCAAAATGACTTTTTAATAATACCTCATTCTATTGAGTTAGCTGATAATAATACAGCTATAGTAAAGTTTACTTCACCTAAATCAGGACAAGTAGTAATAGGAAAAGGAGGACATATAGTTTCTTCTTCTGTAGATAACTCAGCTAACCTTGGAGGTTTACCTGGTACTTATTATAGAAACTATAATAATCTAACTAATGTACCTTCTGGTATAGTCTCATCATCAAATGCTGTATATAACATAAGTGGTAGTTTATTACCTTCTATAACAGAAGTATTTGATTTAGGTTCTTCAACTAAAAGATGGAAAGATTTATACCTAAGTGGGTCAACTATATTTTTAGGTAATACTCAACTATCTTCAACTCAAGGTCAAAACTTAGAACTTAAAGATCATACTAATCAAAGAACTAACTTAGTATTAGATGAACTTCATATAGGACAACTAGGTTCTACTTCTATTATATTAAGAGAACATAGCGGTGGGTTAATGATTCATCATTCAGGTTCAAGCAATATGCTTCCTGTACCAACTGCTTCGTTTGCTCTGACAGCATCTTATGCTGAAAATGCAGGAGCAGGAAGTGGATTTCCATTTAGTGGTTCTGCAGTCATTACAGGTTCATTAACTATTACAGGAGGAGGTTTTGTAGGAGATGGATCAGGATTAACAAATATATCTGCTAGTATAGCTGAGACTGCAACTTTAGTAGATACATTTACTAATGTAACATTTAAAACATCAACACATAACTTTAATACAAAGAATGTAATAGTACAAGTTTATAATAACAGTGATGAGCTTATTATTCCATCCTCTGTTACAACACCAACAGTTAATACAGTAAGGGTAACATTCCCTGAAACTGTTTCTGGTAGAGTAGTTGTTGCAAAAGGTGGGCATATAGTATCCGGTTCTGGTGGTGGAGGCGGTGGAGGAGGCTCTGCAGATATATTAATGCACCCTCAATCAGTCACTACTGATGTTACTATACCAGATTATTATAACGCCCATTTTATCGGGCCTGTTGGACTTAACTGCACTGTAAGTGTTGCTTTGATTCAGTATTAAGTATTATAGAGAACTAAACATATTTATATAAAATGAGTATATTAAAAGTAAATAAGATTCAACCTTTCTCCGGAACTAAGGTTTCTATAGTTGGAAACTCTAGTATTACCGGGTCGTTTACTGGTTCCTTTTTTGGATCACTGGGGGGTGCAGTACCATTTGCAGATATAACAGGTAAACCTACTTTAATATCTGGATCAGATCAACTTGCTGGCACTACAGTAAATGGATCCTTAACAGTAAACAATACATTTAGCATACTCTCTGCATCACATGCATATAGTCAAAACACAGATGCTGATACAGGAACTGAAACAGTAGCTACTATAGCTACAGGATCAAGTACAGCAGCATTTTTTGATTATGTAGTAACAAGCGGTTCTAATGCTAGAGCTGGGACTGTAATGACTACATGGAATGGAGGTAATATAACATACGCTGATACATCTACAGCAGATATAGGTAGTACTACTTCTGTAGATATGACAACAGCAATAAGTAGTGGTAATGTTCTATTAAGAGTTACGACTACTACAAATAACTGGAGTGTAAAAACAGTAAGTAGAATATTTTAAATATTTATTAATATGGCAAATCAACTAGTAATAAGAAATGGTTTTACCTCTATGAATGATTCATTTGTAACTGGATCACTAAATGCATCTACAACAGTAGAAGGACAAATAGTAAACGCAAGAGGAAACTTAACACAAGGAGGTGCTGACCAAACATTTGTAACAGATGGACTGGCTGCAGCTTTTTCAATAGCTTTAGGATAAAAAATAATATAATAAGATGGCAAAATCGTTAGTTAATCATTATACAATAAACAGGGTAAATAACACTGTTGCTGTAGAAAACAGAATTAAACCTGCTCGCCTTCTGCTCATAACAGATGTAGATAGTAACGCTATTATCTACAACTTTGCTGTATCAGGATCTGGGATTACTTCCCACTCTTTCGATAACCAAACTGAGCAGACTATTTTTCACTTACAGAAAAACCTAACAACGTTAGGAATAGACTCAGGTTCAAACCTTCAAATATTCGTAGAGAAGGATCATCAAGAAATAACACTAGATGAAACATATGTAGATCCAGTAAGTAAGATCAGGGTATCTAATCCGGAAAACCTTATTGATACTGACTTTGAATACGGGCTTCAATCAACAAAATGGGAAACAGTAGAGTTATCTAATAACGTGCCATCCTACTATATCTCTGATGCTGATTATGGAGTTAGCGGAGTAGTACAAGTTGCTTGTAAACAAGATTCAGATATTATTACTGTTAGTACTACTAATCCTCATAGATTAGTTCAAGGAACTCCTTTAGATATTATAGGATTATCTTCACAGACAGCTGAAGGAAAATATATTATACAGGCTGTAGTAGATGATATGACATTTACTTACAAAGCTAGAGCAGTACAAGGTAGAACAGGTAGGTTAGATGGTACATATACTATTATTACTCCTGGTCAGTTTTATGCTGGTTCTCAAATACCTTATCAAAAAACTGCAGGTATTACTACTGATGAAGCAGCAGCTTCAACTGTTACTGTAACAACACCTAACGAACATGGATTCGTTTCTCAATCTAACTTTTATTTAGTAAACTCTGTATCACCTAAAATCATACAAGTAGATGTAACATCAACAACTGCTCCAGATGGAGAACCTTTTGTTGATCCAACTAATACAGTACAAAGTGTACTATATGCTGATACTAGCAATACAGAAACTAAACAAATGAAATCTACTTATGCCTTTAAGTTTGGTGCGGATAAGGTAGATGTAGCTAGTGATAAAATAAAATGGCCTAATAGTAACCTAAAACTTAATGACTGTCTTCTTTATGCACCTGCTCAAAAAGATACTCCAATCGGAGGTTTACAGAGATTTATGGTTTATTACATATCAGAGGTAGATGCTTCTGGTGTTAAGTTAACAGATTCCTATAATGGGTCTACCATTAATCTTACATCTACTGGAACATATACTAAAGGACAAGGTAGTTTACATTTAGTATACGAAACAGTTAGAACAACAAAACCATATGGGTCGTCCCAGACCTATTATTATAGTAGGTATAACCAACAGGGAATTGGATCAGGATGGGATAGACATTCATCATCAGGATATTACAATGGAAACTACTGGGGAATAGGAAATACAGTACCTGAAGGTATGGTATTTATGTCACCTAATGGATATGACAACTGGTCTTTAATAATGCAAAATCCATTTTATTCTTCAGGTAGATCTAGTACTTGTCAAATGCCTGAAGGAAGTCATGCTAACGTAGCAAACTTCTTGGAAGATTATACAATGTATAGACCATCTAGTACTTGTAATCCAAATACCTTCTCGCATTATAGCACTGCATATATGGCTAGGTATTTCCCTCAACAGTGGAGTTATTATTGGAGTAACTACGATTATTCTCACTATAACAGAAATATGTTCCATATTCTTTTAGAATCAGATCAAGAACAAGATACATTCTATGTAGAAAATCACGGATTAGCCGAAGGCACAACTGTTACATTGGAGAGTACTGGATCCTCTCTATACTATAGTACTCATAATGCTAGCTGGATTTCTTATGCTGGTGTAGGATCTGGTTCTATAGCAGATGGGGATTATACAGTTGAAGTACCATCTACAAATAGATTTAGATTAGTAGATTCAAATACAGGTGATAACTTTAGATTAATGAATGCTGATGGTGATTACACCTTCACAGCACAAATAGCTAAATCAACTGCAAACTCATTCTATTCTGCCGATCATGGATTATCAGATAATGAAGCAGTAGCATTTTCAGTACTTGCTGGAGGAACATTACCTACTTCTGATACTGGAAGATTAGATATTAACTCTTCTAAAAATACTGGAAATGTAGATATTGCTTATACAGTATTATATAACTCTTTGAATACTTGGTTGGGGGCTAACTTACCATCTCATCAAGATATATTAATGGACGGTCCAGATGCTAGAAACCCGATCCAAAACGGTCAAGCTACAGGAACAGCAACTTGGTTAAATTCTTTCTTCTATGATGGAGTTTATACATACTCACCATTAAACGGAGGATCAAATAGCGCTAACTCAGCTGTTACTTACCAATGGGGTGACTCTGTTATAGATTTAGCTAATGGAACTAACAATGCAGGATCAGGATTTAGTGCAAAAGGTACTAAATATGATTCTAATCAAACTACTCCTTTTTATGCTGTATGTTTTATGGCATCAAGAGTACTACCTGTGAGTGATTTTAGAATATATACAAGACCTTATTCAGATAGTGGTCCTAACACTTATAGTACATGGTATCAAAGAAGTCATGCTGATAGTTTTTATTCTTCTGGATATTATACTATAGAAACAGACGGCGGTAGAGTTGGTCACTGTAACTTTGAAATAGTTATTTGGAACGAAAACTGGCAAACTGGTAGAACTGGTAATCACCAAGGATATTTTAATGGTAGTAGCTCAGGATATGGATACACCTATACTGGCAATAGTGAAGGTAAATATGTTAAGTTTAATGCTATATTCCAGTTTACTAGTGGAACAACATTTGGCACTACTGAGTTAAACAGCATGATAGATTCCTTAGTAACAGATTGGAAAGCTAACTTTGCAAAACCTGCTTTAGCTTCAGGTACAACATATAAAACTGAAGTAGTAAATAATAATAGGTTTAGATTAAAAGATGCTTCATCAGGTATTGAAGTAGATTTGACTAGTTTCGGTCTACCTTCTTTCTCATTTACTATTAGCAGAAATGGAGCAGCAGATGGAGCTTATACAGTAAATGGAACAACTGATTCTACTTTTAATCTTAAGTTACCATTTAAAGTAGCTAAAAGAAGTTTAGAGTTTAACGGAGCTCATGTTACTGCATCATCTGACTTATTAGGTATCACCAATCACAAACTCATCGGAGGGGTACCTATGGTTTATAACCCAGGAGGAAACGTAGCTATTCCAGGATTAATATCCGGTTCAACTTACTATTCAGTAGTAAGAGATGAAACTTTAATAGGATTTGCATCCTCTTCATTAGATGGAGAAGCTGGAGTATTGGTCGATTTAACTAACTCTGGTTCTGGTACTCATACATTAACAGTAGATGCACTCAACGGTCAGTTCCCTGGAGAAGGTACTGTTACATTAAACAGTGGCTCCGGAGTAATATCAGGGTCTGATGATACATTATTCAAAAGATATTTTAAGGTAGGAGACACCTTTAGAATAAAGGATAAATCAGAATCTCCTGCAAGACTATCTGACTTTACTATTGCAGCTATAGCAGATGATAATAATATGACTTTGAGCTCTGTATCACCATTTGATCAAAATGCTACAAAGTATTTTATACAGACACAACTGTATGCTAGACCAGATGGTACATTCTTACATAGACCATTTGATGGTGGTGTTGAGATTACAGCAGGAACTGCTCCATACTCTCAAATATCAAGACAAACAAGAAAATATTTCCGATACCAATCTGGTAAAGGTATACAAACATCGTTAGCGATTAACTTTAACCCACCAGTATTATTTGAAAAGATATACTCAAGTGGATCAGTAGGATATGGTGAAACTAAATACCCACATAGATTAAACGTAAATGATCAAATAAACATTACTGGAGTATCTGATTCAGCTTATAACGGTGATAAAAATGTATCTGCTATAGATAGCGATTTCTTATTCAGGTTTAGCTTAAGTGGTAGTACACCACAGACTACTATACCAGGAGGATTAGGTCAATACAACGTTTCAGGCTGGACTAATAGTGTAGTTAGAGCAGGAATGTTTGATTTTCAAAATGGATTCTTCTTTGAATATGATGGTCAACAACTAGCTGCTGTAAGAAGATCTTCAACTCAACAACTATCAGGAACAGCAAACGTAACATATAACTCTAACTTAGTTACTGGTACAAATACAAACTTCAATGGTCAAATACAAGAAGGTGAGTATGTAGTAATAAGAGGTCAATCTTATAGAGTAGTAAAGATTAAGAGTGGAACTCAAATGGTAGTACAACCACAATATAAAGGTGTAACTGCAGAAGGAGTAGTATTAACATTAACTGAAGATGTAAGAGTAATACAATCTGATTGGAACATTGATACTATGGACGGTCTAGGGCCATCAGGATTTGAACTTGATTTAACTAAGATTCAAATGGCATACATGGATTATTCATGGTATGGTGCTGGTAAAGTAAGATTTGGATTTAAAGATAGATTAGGTAAAGTAATATACTGTCACCATTTCTTGCATAACAACAGGTTAACAGAAGCCTATATGAGATCAGGTAACTTACCTGCAAAATATGAAATATTTAATAACGGTACTCCTAGTTATGTACCAACATTATTTCACTGGGGTACTTCTGTAATCATGGACGGTAAGTTTGACCAAGATGATTCGTATTTATTTACTGCATCATCTAAATCATTATCATTTACAAATGGTCAAACCCTAACAGCAACAACATCAGGTAACTCTTCTATTAGAAGGATTTACGATAGAAACTCTAGATCATATAACTGGTATGTAAGATTAAGTTTCTCTACATCAGATGATAGTAAGTTCTCTGCCGGTGTTAAGTTAACAGCAGCAGGAACTCAACTTCAAGGACAAGAAGTAACATATACAGAATACTCTGGTAGTACATTCTACGTTTATATATTCTTTGGTACTAGTTCAGTCTGGTACTCTCAACCTGCTGGTGGATTTTCAGTAAACAGCGGAACTGCTGTTACTATTGGAGAAACATCTACAGGAGGAGGAGTTAATCTTGGTACTGATATTATTCCTTTAGTAACTATTAGATTGGCACCTTCAGTAGATAGTGGTTTACCTGGAGCATTAGGTGAAAGAGAAATCATCAATAGAATGCAGTTAATATTAAATGAGATTGGTATGATTATTACACACGATTGTGAAGTATCTATCCTTCTGAATGCTGATTTATCTTCAGCTGCTTATGAAAACGTAACTGCACCATCATTATCCGAACTGATTAAACATGAATCAGGTGATTCAGCTTTAGGTGGAACTCAAATATTCCAGTATAGAGCTTCTGGTGGTTCGATTGATAATAATGGAGTACGTGGTTCTAATACATCTAACCAGTCATTAGGAGCAATCATTGACCTTGGTAACTCAATATTGGGAGGAGACGGAACATTCCCTAACGGACCTGATACGTTGACTGTAGCAATACAGTTAGTTGATACGAATGGTATTAACGCAACATCACCGTTTAACGTTTCATCTCGTATAACATGGTCAGAATCTCAAGCATAAAAGAGATCAAATATTAAAAGAAAGGTAGTGATGTCTAGTATATTACTACCTTCTTTTTTATCTATTTATACTAAAACAAACATTTATTAGATGAAAATATATGATGCCTCCGGTTTTAACTCAAAACTAACTGGTTCTTTTACTGGTTCATTTTATGGAGACGGATCTAACTTATCAGGAATAGTAACATATACTAAATCTGAAATATCAGGTTCATCTAATCTTGTTTCCGCATCTTTAGCCGCTTCAATATCAAGTATAACTGGATTTCCATTTAACGGTTCAGCTGTTATTACTGGTTCTTTATTAGCAACTACATTTGTATCAGCATCATCTATAACAGGGTCTTTCAAAGGTGATGGTTCTGGTATAACAGGAATAAATGTTACAGAAACTCAAACAGTAACAGATACTTTCACATCAGTTGCTTCTAAAACAGTAACTCATAACTTCGGTACTAAAAACGTATTTGTATCAGTCTACTTAAATGACGATACTCAGATTATTCCATCTGAGGTTAAAACTGTAGATAATAATAATGTGCAAGTTACTTTAGATCAAAGTAGATCAGGTAGAGTAGTTGTAGGAAAAGCTGGTCATGTTATAAGTGGTTCTGTTGCAGTCGTTACAACTTCTACTGTTAGTGATACTTTTAGTAATACAGCAACAAAAACAGTAAATCATGGGTTTGATACTAAAGATATTTTAGTAAATGTTTATACATCAGACGATGAAATGATTATCCCAACATCTGTCAATACCATATCTAACAGTTCAGTCAGAATAACTTTTGATACACCTAGATCAGGTAGAGTAGTTGTAGCAAAAGGAGGACATATAGTATCTGGTAGTTCAGTAGCTTCAAGTGTTGAGTTTACTAATGTTCAAAACAAACCGACATTAATATCTTCTTCAGCTCAAATAGCTAGCTCAGATTTAGATATGAATGGCAATAAAGTTTTGTTTGGGAATGTCTATAGTGGTACTGGAGATTTACCTTCTGCAGCTACTTACCATGGAATGTTTGCTCACGTACATAGTACCGGTCAAGGGTACTTTGCTCATGCAGGCCAATGGGTAGAACTTGCCACATCAGCATCATTAAGCTCTAATACAGGTTCTTTATCAACAAAAGTTGATAACCAAAATGCTAATAGTGGGAGTATAAGTTTTTGGCAAGGAAGTCAAACAGAATATAATGCTATTTCTTCTTCTGCTGATCCTAATACAGTTTATTTTGTTATATAATGGCACCAATATACAGTGGTAATACATCTATAAAAGCATATTTAGGAAACAAAGTAGTCCAAAAAATGTATTTGGGCAATACTTTAACGTTTCAAAATCAAGTAACAGATCCAACTATTACTTATGTAAGTAAAACTGCGACTTCACTTACTTTTACTGTTACTAATAACGATACTCAAACTGCAACTATATATTACGAACATTCAGATGCTACTCCTGATGCAGCTTCAGTAACAGTTGCAGCTGGCACAACTAGTGCTACTCAAACTATTACTGGATTAACAGATAATACTTCTTATACAGTATATGCACAAGCAACAAGAGCAGGTGCAGAAAGTTCTAATGTTGTAAACTTTACAGAAAGTACACCTACAGCATCATGGAACCAACTTGGATCAGAATATGATAAAAGTAGTACTTCTTCAATAAGAGGTACATATAACAGTTCAACTTGGTTTATGCCCGTATTTAATAACTCATCAGTATACGCTTCCCAATGGAAGTTTGTTTGTACTTCAGATAGTGGTGCATGGTCTAATGAATATTGGACAAGATTACTTGTAGAAGATTACAGTGGAACAAGTTATACCGATACATCAATAGTTTCTTATTCTGGATATATTGTAACTTATATAAACAGTCCAGGAAATGCATTTGGAAATGATAGTAATACAGCAGCATCTATGAGTGGTGGGAGTCATATAAACTCTACTATATTCTTAACATTCCCTTCTGCTGTAAGATTAAATAAACTATGGATAAGAACAGGTTATACTAAAATAAGTGGAATGACATTAAGTTACTACGGATAATGGGATACTTTGCAAACATATCAGGTAGTTTAGTAATAGAACATTTTACAGGTGATAATATACCAACTTCATCTGGAAATTGGATTTCACATTCTTATGCACATGTATATGAAGGATTTACTTATGATACAGGTTCACAAGTATTTTACCCACCTCAACTGTATCCTAGCTGGACATTAGATAAAAATACTCAAATGTGGGAACCTCCAATAGCAGAACCATCAAGATCTGGGAGTGAAATTTACTTATGGAATGAATCAGAACAAAACTGGTATATAATGTAACTATTTATAAGTATGGAAAAAGAGTATAATGTTATTTTAAAAAAAGGAGTTGATTACGATCAGTTTGGTAATGATATGATTACTATTACCAATAAAGATGGTATACCTAATAGAGAAATAGAAGTAGCTAATGCAAGATTAGGAAGTTATAGACAAACACATTATAATCTTACAGACGAAGAAGCAGCAGAGGTAAGAAATCATCCTGACGTATTAGATGTAGAGATACCACCAGAAGAAAGAGAGGATGTAGTTATAGGACATAATGGGAGACAGTCAGGAACATTTACTAAATCTCCAGGTACTACTCAAGAACATGTAAACTATGCATTGTTAAGATCAAAATATAAAAATAATATTTACGGTACTGGTACTGAGTTATCAGAAGATTATTTATTTAACTTAGATGGTACTGGAGTTGATGTAGTTGTATCAGATAGTGGAATAGAAGCTAATCATCCAGAGTGGGAAGATGCAAACGGAGTTTCTAGACTTCAAACTATTAACTGGGGAACAGCATCAGGATTAGGATTTAGTCAAAATGCTAATCACGACAGAGATTACCATGGTCATGGAACTCATGTAGCTTCTACTATAGCTGGTAAAACTTTTGGATGGGCAAAAAATGCTACAATATATTCAATGAAAGTAAGTGGATTAGAAGGATCCGGTGATAGTGGAACAGGTATATCAACATCTTATGTTCATGATGCAATAAAACTTTGGCATAGAAACAAACCAGTAGATCCAAAAACAGGTTTCAAAAGACCAACTATAGTAAATATGTCCTGGGGTTATTCTACTTCATATGATACAGTTTCTTCTATTAACTATAGAGGTACAAGTTATTCTGATGGAACAATAGGCTCTGCTGGACTTAGAGAATCAAACTATGGATTAATAAACTATTATTATGACGGTGCTTATAGAACTAATGTTAGAATAAGCTCAGTAGATACAGATATTGAAGAACTTATAGATGAAGGAGTTCATGTATTGATAGCAGCAGGAAATAGAAGCCATAAAATCGATACTTCTACAGGTAGTGACTATAATAACTATGCTGTTACTAATGGTGGAACAAAATACTATCATAGAGGTTCTTCTCCATTTCACGAAAAAGCTATTATAGTTGGTTCTTTAGATAATAACTCATATAGTTCTACTCAAGATCAAAAATCTACTTTTTCTGAAACTGGACCAGGTATAGATATATGGGCACATGGAAGCTCAATAATGGCAGCTTCATCAAATACAAACGAAATAGGAGGATATGCTTATCCCTCAAACAATAGTTACAAACAAGTAGCGATATCTGGTACATCCATGGCTACACCTCAAGTTAGTGGGGTAGTAGCATTAATAGCACAAGCTAATCCCGGCATAACACCAGCAATAATGAAAGCTGCATTAAAAAGACAAGCTGGTTCAGCAGTTTGGAATGGAGGAAATAATAACTACGATAATAATAGAAGTATACAAGGAGCACCTGCTGAAGTACTTTTCAATAAGTTCGGTAAAGTCGAAAACTGTATTGAATATTCAGGTACCTTAGATATACCTTTAACAATAACTTTTTAAAATGATACATACTAGTCCAATATTTTCAGGTTCAATATCAATGACAGGATCGCTTACGATAAATGGCAATGATTTATCAAATGGACCACTCCCTACTGATGGGACTATTACTAATGCTAAACTTGCAGCAGAGTTCGTTGCTACATCTTCATTATCAGCTGGAGCTTCAGTAGATGTAGATTGTTCATCAGCTCAAGTATTTTCATTAACTCCTAATCAAAATACAGCTTTAAATATTACTAATCCAAGAATAGGTTCAACTAAACTTATAGTAGTAACTGGAGCAGCAGGAGGATATGCTTTATCTTGGACTGTAGGAGGAGCATCAGGTACTTTTAATCTAGTAGCTGGTACATATAATGATACCTTATCAACAAAAAACTTTATTCAACTAACATGTGTAGCACCAACTGAGTTTTGGTATACTATATCACAAATAGCATCATAAATGAATCAAGGAATACTTTTCGGATCTGTATTTGGGTTACCCACAGTTAGTACTAATACTACTACATTATTAGAGGCAACAACTTTTACTGCTAATGGGGAAGTAACAGATACAGGAGCTGGAGGCGTTACTGTAAGTAGAGGTTTTTATATAGGAACTGATTCTACTTACTCTAATAATACTAAAAATACTATAGCCGGTACACAAAGTATTGGTACATTTTCGTATAATGCAACAGGATTAACCGCTTCTACTACATATTATATTACTGCTTTTGCAATAGGATATAAAGGAGAATCTGTAGGTACTACAGTAGCCGTTACAACAGCAGCAGGTACAGTATTAGCTTATACTGCAGGTCAATCAACAGGATGGACTTATGATCAGTGTTTTTGCGGTTCAGCTAACGGTTCAGGAACTTTAGGAGGTTCCTATATGGAAATATATGCTCCGTACTGGGGAGGAGGAGGATATGAAACCAATACAGCTCTTGCATTAACTGGAAAAACTTATGTAGAAGTAGATTATACATATACATCTGGAGTCCCAGCTTATATGGCTTTTTATGTAACGACTGACATGACGGAGCTAACCCAACTAGTACGGCTATTATTACAGGAGGAGGTAGCCCTTCAGTTGCCTATTCTTCAGGAGCTCAAATATCAACAAGCTTTCCACAAGATTCAACTGTATCTTTGAGTCTAAGTAATGCATCAAGTAGTAGAGTAAGAATAACTAGAGTAGAATACTTTTAAACTAATATTATGCCAAGTATTGATAAACCTTATCCAAGTTGGATTTTAGACGAAGCAAACGATAGATGGGTAGCTCCAGTAGATTACCCAGATACTAACTTTATCTATACATGGGATGAAGAAAACGGTGTCTGGGTACATACAGGTAACTCTATATATCAACCTTTTAAGTAAAAAAGTTGTATATACGATAGGATTTTGTTATATTATAATAAAACCTGTAGTATGTTCAACAAAAAGAAAAAACAGAAGTTAGTCTGGGATTTTATTCCTAAACGTTCTTCTAATGTTACATTTAATGATGACGGAGGTAAAAGTTTAGATGATTACTTAGTTCCTTTAATAAGTGTTATGCCTGATTGGTTTAAAACACTTAAACAAACTAAAGATTATCTTCAACAATATCCTAACGTTAGAACATGCCCATCTTTTATAGAGTTATTCAAAAACTCATATGCTTTTATTGCTCCATGTGATTTAGTATTTAAGTTTTCTAGACAAGGTATGGATGTAGTTCAAACAGACGATGGTTGGGTTAGTATATCTTCACATACTGCTGTACCGCCTGAAATGGGAGGAACACAAATGGGACCTTTATGGGATAAAAGCTTACAGAATATAAAAATAATGTCAGGATTACAAATAGGAGTTAATAAAGGAGAATGTAATATAATGCATATACCTGCTTATTATCATAATCCAAGATCTATTTTTTATGCTCCTACAGGTATATCTACTTTAACATCATCTAATCCTTTAGACTTAAATCTTAACATATTTGTAGATATGACTAAACTGGACATAGATAATGGTGATACTATAAAGATTAAACAAGGTACTGTATTAGCTTATATTTATATGCCTTTTGGTATTCTACCGTACTCTAAAGTAAAACTTGATAAAAAAATGAGAAAGAGTTTTTTAGGAGACTATCAAAGACAGTTAGATGAGTTTAGAGATAAGAAAAAAAGTAAGTGTCCTTTTAGTTTTTTACATTAATAGAAAAATACAATATTTATAATAAAGAATAAAACATGGGACATTTTGCAAAAGTCGTTAATGGAACAGTAACTAAAGTAATCGTAGCAGAAGCTTCTTTCTTTGATAACTTTGTAGATGATTCTCCTGGTTCCTGGGTACAGACTTCTTATAATACAAGAGGAGGAGTTCATTATGAAGCAAACTCAAATAATCCTTCTTCAGATCAATCTAAAGCTTTGAGGGGTAACTATGCAGGTATAGGTTATACATACGATAAATCATTAGATGCATTCTATTCACCACAGCCATATAACTCTTGGACATTAGACACAGGTTCTTTTACATGGGAAGCACCAGTTCCTTATCCTACAGGAGATGCTACAGGATCATATACAGGAGCTTACGAGTGGGACGAATCAACAACAAGCTGGATAACTGGATCACTCTAGTAAAGAAAGCATCTATTTATTTAAAAATAGGCTTTCTGTATGAGAATAGATAATCCTTTACTATTTGGTTCATTAACTACTTCTGGATCATTTCTTTTTAAAGCATCTGGTAGCTTTACTGGATCTTTTACAGGAGATGGGTCAAAGTTAACTAATATTATTCCTCAAGGAACTGTATCTTCATCTGCACAACTTGCAAGTGCAATATCAGGTTCTATAAACTCATTAACATCAAGCTTTTTCACAAGTGCTTCAGTATCTAAAAATACTATTACATTTACTCAAGCAAATGGTAGTACATCTGCATTAACTGTTGATACTGGATCATCTTCAGGTGGTGGTAGTGGTGCAGGATTCCCTTTTTCTGGTAATGCAGTAATAACTGGATCTTTAAGAGTCTCTGGTTCTAACATATCAGGATCATTTGTAGGAGATGGATCTGGATTAACAGGAGTTTCTCCTGACCCTTTTCAACCTATTATAGTAACTGTTGTATTAAGTGAGTATGTTTTTGGTGGTAATACTACTAAACCAAATATTACTTTAGCTAGAGGATTTAAATATAGATTTGATACCTCAGATTCTACTTGTTTAGATAATCCATTAGGGTTTAGAACTAGAAATAACACATCATTCACAAATGGTGTAACAACTAACGGTACAGCAGGTACAGCTGGAGCTTATACAGAAATCGATGTAGGATTTAATACACCTACCCAGTTAAGGTATTATAGTACAGTTAATGGTAACTCTTTTGGAGCGTTAATAAATATACAAGATCAGTTCAACGCTATTTTTGAAAATGGAGTAATAGTAACAGGTTCAGCTTATATAACTGACAGACTAGGTATATCAACTAATATCCCAGAAGCTCAGTTACATATTAAGTCTAATGAAGATGTTACTATGATTTTAGAATCTGACTTAGATGATACTGATGAAAATGATAATCCAAAAATAGTATTTAAACAAGATGGAGGAAATACTCAAAGTGAAATAGGATTAGGAGGTTTAGGAGCTCAATATACAGAAGCTTTAAACGATTCAGCTTTTTTTGGAACTACTACTAATCATCCTGTACAGTTAATAACTAACGATGTAGCAAGATTAACGATTTTATCAGGAGGAAATGTAGGTATTAATGAAAAATCACCTGATACCACTTTACATGTAGGCGGTATAGTTTCAGCATCATTTTTAAGAGGAGATGGATCAGGTATCACAAACTTATCAGCTACTATATCTGGTTCTATTGATTATGGTAATATTACTAATAAACCTACATTAGTATCTGGTTCTCAACAGATTGATTACAGAATAATAAACAATACACCTAATAACTTAATATCTAGTTCAGCTCAAGTAGCATTTTCTCAAATAAATGGATTGCCTGTATCTTTAGTTTCAGGTTCAAGTCAAATAACTTTTAATGAAATAACAGGTCTTCCTTATATAGTATCTTCTTCTACTCAAGTAAAAAATAGATTACCTTCTAATACAGTATCATCATCAGCTCAAATAGATTATAGTAGCATTCAAAACAAACCTACTATACCAGCTGAAACTGATTTTTCTGCTTCTTTTCAAAATCTTATTGTAAAAGTAGTAAATGACGGTGGTGATAAGTACCAAATCGATGGAGTAACTGCTCCAAAACTTACTTTACAAAAAGGTCATACATATAGATTTGATATGTCTGATAACACTAACTCTGGTCATCCATTATTATTTAGAACCAGAGAAGGTACCACTTCTTATTCAGATGGTGTACATCAAAATGGAACTGCTGGTAATGCAGGAGCTTATACTCAAATACATGTTAAACAAGATGCTCCTAATCAGTTAAGATATTATTGTACAGTCCACGGTAATGGAATGGGTAGTAGTATAGCAGTACAAAGTGCTTTTAATACTATCATAGAAGATAACTTAGTTGTAAGTGGTTCATTAAACGTAACAGGTGATATTACCGCCTATTCCACTTCCGATGAACGTTTAAAGACAAACATAACACCTATATTAGATAGCTTAAATAAAATAGGAGAGATACAAGGTTATGAATATGATTGGATAGAAAACGAATATCATAATAATATTGGTCATGATATAGGAGTAATAGCACAAGAAATAGAAAAAATAGCTCCTGAAGCTGTTTCAACAAGAGATAACGGCTACAAAGCTGTAAAATACGAAAAACTAGTTCCAATACTTATACAAGCTATAAAAGAACTTAACGAAAAAGTAAATAAGTTAGAGAATGTACATAGATAGTCCCAATATATCAGGATCTTTAAATATAACAGGTTCTATTTTACTAAACGGAACCGCTGTAACTGCATCGGGTGGAGGTGGAGGATCTGGAGCAGGTTTTCCTTTCTCTGGTTCTGCTGTTATAACAGGATCTTTATTTGTTTCTGGAGGTAACTTATCTGGATCTTTTGCTGGAGATGGAGCTGGATTAACTGGGTTAACCATAAATCAGTTTGCAACAGTTAACGATACGTTCACAAACGCACCTTCTCATTCAGTAGTACATAACTTCGGTACTAAAGATGTATTTGTACAGGTATTTGAATCAGATGATACTTTACTAATACCTCAAACAGTTACTACAACTAATACTAATCAAGTAGATATAGTATTTGGAGATGTATTATCAGGTAGAGTAGTTATAGGAAGAGCAGGACATATATTACAAAATACAGGAAACTTTGTTTCTTCTTCTACAACAGTCGCCACGTTTTCAAATGCAATGTCAGCTTCTATCAGTCATAACTTTGATTCTTTAAATATAATAACTCAAGTTTATGATAGCAATAATAATGTTATAGTACCTAGTAATATTAAAAATACTAATAGTAATCAAACTTTAATAACTTTTAGTACTCCAAGATCCGGTAAAGCAGTCATTGCAAAAGCAGGACATATAGTTTAAGGAACAGCTGCAGTATCAGCTTCTTTAGCAACAACAGCAGAAAGAGTTAGAGCTGGTTCTTCTGGTTCTAGAGATACATCTACACCTCAATCTGGTAGTTTATGGTATAATACTAATACAGGTAAGTTAGAAGTGTATAATGGAGTATCCGGAAGTGGTTGGGACGCAGTTACTACTGCTGGTCCGCCACCAGTTACTTATAATATGGATTTTTTAGTTATCGCTGGAGGCGGAGGTGGTGGAATAGCTTATACCGGTGGAGGCGGTGCTGGAGGATATAGAACATCATATGCAGGAGCCGGATCAGAAACTTCAGGAGGTGGTTCTTCTACAGAATCTGCTTTAAGTATTACTTCAGGTACTGAGTTTACTATTACGATTGGAGCTGGGGGTACTGGAAGAACAGCAGCATCTAATGCAGCTGGTGATGATGGAGGTAGTTCATCAATAGCAGGTTCAGGAATAACTACTATTACTAGTATTGGAGGTGGTGGTGGAGCTGATTATAGCACCGGTACAGCTCAAAACGGTGGGTCTGGTGGTGGAGGTGGAGCTGAGTTAGCTACCTACGGATCAGGAACCACAGGTCAAGGTACTGATGGAGGAAGAGGATCTACTGGTGGTGTTTATCGTGGAGGAGGAGGCGGTGGTGCCGGAACAGCCGGAACTGCTGGTGGTTCTTCAGGAGCAGGTGGTACAGGTGGTAATGGATTATCATCAACAATAACAGGAGCTGCTGTTACCAGAGGTGGTGGTGGCGGTGGTGGAGTGTATAATTCTTCTGGTTTAGCTGCAGGAGTTGGAGGCTCTGGTGGAGGAGGAGCCGGAGCAGTTGGTAGCGCTAATGCAACTGTAGGAACTGTTAACACCGGAGGTGGCGGTGGTGGTGCTGGAGGTGTAGGAAATGGACCAGTTGGAACAGGAAATGGAGGAACTGGAGGTTCAGGAGTTATAGTACTAAGAATGTTAACATCTAAATATTCCGGTACAACTACAGGTTCCCCTAGTGTTACAACAGATGGCTCTTATACTATATTAACTTATACTTCTTCAGGTACTTACACAGCATGATACACGAAAATATAGAACTTACCGGATCATTTGTAGTAAGTGGGTCGTTTGTTTTACCAAACCATCCTAACAGCGGTAGTGTAAATGCATTAACTGGTAGTATATATCACGATACAGTAGGTAATGTAGTTAAAGTTTATACTGGTAATGCTTGGTCTATTATAGGTACACAAACAGCTCCAACATCATATCAACCAGCTGATATAGAATACCTAGTTGTAGCAGGAGGCGGTGGATCTTCATACGACGGAGGTGGTGGAGGAGGAGCCGGCGGTTTATTAAGTGCTTCTTTATCATCAGTAGAATCTGGTACTCAAATAACTGTTACCGTTGGAGGTGGAGGAGCAGCATATAGTAACGGAGATGATTCTACTTTAGTTAGTGCTGCAGGAACTTCTTTTTCTACCGTAACTTCAATAGGAGGAGGAAATGGATCTGGATATGGTTCTTCTTACACAGCTGGAAACGGAGGCTCAGGTGGAGGAGGAGCTGGTGGACAATATAATAACCCAGGAGGAACAGGTACAGTTGGTCAGGGTAATAACGGAGGAACTTCCGGTACTTCTGGAGGAGGAACTACTTACCCTGGTTCAGGTGGAGGTGGTGCCGGAGCTGTTGGAGGAGCCGGTGTTAACTCAGGAGGAGCTGGTAAACCTGGGGGTATAGGTAAACAGACTAACATAACTGGTGTCGCAACATATTATGCTGGCGGAGGAGGAGGAGCCTCTGGTGGTGGTGGGGGAGGAGCCGGCGGTTCTGGAGGAGGTGGTGCAGGTGGTAACTCTGCACAAGGTACGGTAGGTACAGTAAACACTGGAGGAGGAGCTGGTGGTTCTAATATAACAGCAGGTGTAGCAGGAGGATCAGGAATAGTTATATTAGCATACGATCCTAATAAGATTTCTGCTACAGGAGGAAATACTATATCAACTAGAGGGGATGGATTTAAAGTTCATACCTTTACATCCTCTGGTACATTTACAGTTTCAACCCCGTAATATTATGAAGTTTCAAGACGTAGACATATTCGGAACATTAAACATGACAGGATCTTTTCAGATTCCTTACGGTTATGGAACTGGTTCTTATCCTCAGACTCCATTATCTGGTAGTTTATTTTTAAATACTGAAACTAATACAGTTGTAGTAGCTAATACTAACGGATGGGAAACAGTTGGTGCACAGGTAACCCCACCACCCCCTCCTTATGATATCGAGTATTTATCTATAGCTGGAGGAGCAGCCGGCGGAGGCTGGGGTGGCGGAGGAGGTGCTGGAGGTTATTTATCATCTTCTATATCTTCAGTATCTCCTGGAACTGAGTTTACTCTTACTATAGGTGGAGGAGCTGCAGGAGGAGCCCTATCAACAGGTGGGTATGTACAAGGGGGTGACGGTACTGATACTACTATAGAATCATCAACTATAACTACTATTACTTAACAGGTGGAGGAGGAGGTGGTAGACATAATGGTTATACTCCTGATAACGGTAGAGCTGGAGGATCAGGTGGAGGAGCCGGTTTGCATGCTTCTGCTAATAATGTAGCAGGTGGTGGATCTGGAGGATCAGGTACTGTAGGTCAAGGTAATGACGGAGGTGGCGGAGGAGGATCTTCTACTGCTAACGGTATATACTATAGAGGCGGTGGTGGCGGTGGAGCTGGTGCTGCTGGTACTAACGGTACAGACCACAATGCCGGCGGTGATGGTGGAGCAGGTTTAGCTTCTACTATAACAGGAGTATCTACATTTAGAGCAGGAGGAGGAGGTTCTCATACTGATAGTAGATATGGAGCATCTGCTGTTGCAGGAGGAACAGGTGGAGGTGGAGCAGGTGGTACATACCAACCTGACGGTCATGGAACTGATGGAACAGCTAACACCGGAGGTGGAGGAGGTGGAGCTTATGGGTATGGTACTTCTCATCATGGTGCTGGAGGATCTGGAGTAGTAATATTAAGAATGCCTACATCAAACTATACCGGTACAACAACAGGTTCACCAACTGTAACCACAGACGGTAACAAAACAATATTAATATTTTCAGGATCAGGAACATATACAGCATAAACTATGAAGGTATTTAGTCCATTTCTTAACGGTAACACTACAACATCAGGATCTTTAACTCTTCCCAGACATCCTATTTCTTCTTCTATTACTAATCCTAATACAGGAAGTATATATCATGATACTACAGATAATGTTGTAAAAGTTTATACCGGTAATGCTTGGGAGATTGTAGGAACACAAACTGCACCAGCAGGAGGTGGAGGTAGTAGTAATATAGAATACGTTGTAATAGCTGGCGGTGGAGGAGGTGGATCAAACTCTAACTCTGGTGGAGGTGGAGCAGGAGGTTATTTATCATCTTCAATAGATAGTGTAACTTCAGGTTCGACTTTTACAATAACTGTTGGAGCTGGAGGATCCGTAGCAGGTAATACAAACGGAGGAAATGGAAATGTTTCTTCAATAGCTGGTTCTACAATAACAACTATATCTACAGTTGAAGGTGGAGGAGGATCTAAACAAGGTGGAGAAGCTGGTGGTGGAGGTTCCGGTGGAGGAGGAGCATACGATACTTCGGGAGCTTCAGGAACTGCAGGTCAAGGGTTTGCCGGTGGTAATGGAGTAGCGAGTGGCGCTTACCCGGGAGGTGGTGGCGGAGGAGCATCTGAAGCTGGTAACACCGATGGAAACGGTGCAGGAGGAGATGGAAAAGCAAGTAAAATAACCGGTGCTTCAGTTACTAGAGCAGGGGGAGGTTCTGGTGGAGTATCTACAGGACAATCAGCTACATCACCCGGTGACGGAGGTGGAGGAGTTGGAGCAAGAGGTAATACTGCTGTAGCACAAGCAGGTACTGCTAATACCGGTGGAGGAGGAGGCGGCGGAGGTGCTGATAACTACGGTAAAGAAGGAGGATCAGGAGTTGTTATAGTAGCTTACGATAGTGGTTCTATTGATTGTGCCGGAGGTATAATAGGAGATGCTGGTAATGGTAGAAAATATAATCAGTTTAACGTATCAGGAACATTTAATGTAGGTTCTACTTCTGATTTTGTGATACCTAAACAAAGTGATTTAGCTATATTATGGAGACCTGATGATTTTGCCTCTAGAGGTTCTTCTACTATTACAGACTTATCAGGTAATGGAAGGAACGGTACTGTAGATGGAGCTACATTAAACAATACTCCTTATTATACTTTTGACGGTAGTAATGATAAAATTTACCATAGTTTAACTAGACCAAGTACTAAACAGACTTTAATAAAATGGATGCGTTTTGATGGTAATGGAACCGATGGATATTCATTATCAGGTTGGCAAGAAAGCAATTCTTATAACTATGTAGGAAGAGTTAACTCTAATAGTAACTTATATTATTATATAGGAAATAATACTGGAGGTGAAGTATCATATACTTTGTCTGATGGTACTTGGTATATGATAACTCAAACATTAGATTCAAGTGGGAATCATACTTTATATCTTGATACTACATCTCGTGCAACAAACTCTTCAATAAACATGGGAGGTAACGGTAGTTTACCCTTTACAGTAGGAGGTATAGGTTCAACGACTAGATACTTTCACAATGGGTTAATAGGTATTGTAGCATTTTATAATGAACATTTCACTCAAGCCGACGTAACAAGCTTTTATAACGCTACTAAAACAAACTTTGTATAATCAAAATAAACTATTTATATTAAATAAATAAAATGTTATAAAATGGGATTAGTTATAAAAGCAGAGTTAGACACTAGCAGAGGTTCAACTAAAGAGGCCTACATTAGAATAGAAACATGTAGGATCAATAAGGTACAAGCTCAGTTAGAGTATACAACAACTTGCTGGATTAATAAAAAAGCAGCAAGTAAGTTTTATAGAAAATATTTAGATGATCCTCTAACGAATGCTGGAGGATTAGTTAATAAAGAAGTCGTCTATTATAAAAATAAAGACGATATAGAAGGAACAGAAGTAGCTATAGAAAACTACTATAAAGTTCCAACAGTAGTTGAGGTTAATATTGATCAACCGATCTACGAAAAAAAAGTTGTCGAAAAACAAGTACCTTTTATTTCATTTGATGAAAATGGAGATGAAATAGAAAAAATAAAGACAGTAAAAAGAGAAGAAAAGGTACAAGTTAATACGGTAACTAAAAAAAGAAAACTAATAGATTATTCCTTAATGGAAAAACCTTTTGAGTTTGCTTATCAACATTTAAAAGAAGAACTTGAAAAAAAGTTTGGAAAGAAAATAGTAAAAAAATAAAATGGCTGTATATACTTACACAACTTCAAACGTAAACTTCGGCAGTTTCGATGTTTGGTCAAATGCAGGATTTACTGATAACACTGATATTACACTTTCTACAGTACTATCAGATGCTTATCCAGCAGCAAGTAATCCATCTAGTGTGAGTGAAATATATAATAGAAGTTGGTTTTATGGTAATGTAGTAGCAGGAACTAATGGTACTGTTCAAATCACTTATCCATATACCTCTGGAACTTCAACAGGAACATTACAAATAAAAAATGTAGACTACGGCACATATAGTTATGTTAGATTAACAGCAGCAGGTACTTACCCTTATAACTTTTCAGAATGGAGAACAGCTTCAGGAGGAGGAGGATCTCAAATAAGTACTTCAGCAGACCTTGACTTAACAGTCTCTGATTACACATCTCAACAAAACTTTTACGCCTATTTTACTTAATATAGGATTTGAAGATAATCTGGGTTTTAGAAAATATTAGAAAACATAAGTCTTTCTACACTAAGTTTGACTTACTAATGATGTTTGCTTCTGTTATACAATGGAAAAAACATAATCCTTCATATACTACTGAGTTACATATAGATGAACTTACTTATGAAACGTTTAATAAGTTAAGTGTACTAGAGTTATGGGATAATATTGAAATATTAGCTGATAATAAGTTTGTAGATAAAAATGTTTTTTGGGCTTCTTCAAAACTTCAAGTATTAAGTAGAGTGAAAGGCCCTGTCGTTATTATGGATAACGATTTTGTAGTATATAAAAGCTTTGAAAAGTTTTTAAGAGATAAAATAGTAGTAGCTCATGAGGAAGATGGTGATGGTTATTATCTAGGTCCTATGGATTCTATTATAAGACAGGTAAAACATATAATAAGCAGACCTAACCTTGACGCTATAAACTGTAGCTTCTTATACTTCCCAGATTATAGGTTTACACAATCATATGCAACCACAAGTTTAGAGTTAATGACTGAGTTCACACGATTAAAAGCACCTAACTCTAAATATTTAATCTATGCTGAACAGTTATTACTTAAGCATCTACTAGACATTCATGAGATACAATATGAGACGCTTATAGACAAGGTATATAAAAGTGATGAATCTAGATTTTTTGGTAAATCTAATGGTATTCTTAAATATAAAGATGCTTATAAATACTATCGTCATTATTGGAAAGAAAAAAAATCTATAAGAGAAAATGCTGATGGATTTTCATATGATGACGAAATAGAACAGTTGGAAAATACCATAAAAAATCGTATATTAATAGAATGGACCGAACTATAATCTGATTTTATGTTAAACTATCATTTTATAACAGAAAATATTACTAATAATATTGATAAACCAGTAGCATATAGATGGACTCATGGAGCTACTGATAAACACTTAGGTGATGGTTTATTAATATACTCTCTTATACAGATGTTGAGGAGTAAAATAGTAGTATGTTTAGGTTCTGGTGGAGGATTTATTCCTAGATTAATGATACAAGCTCAATGTGATCTGGTTGAACAACAAATATTCGATGAATGTAGAAAATGGAATGAAACAAACGTTTTTGTAGTAGATGCTGCTAATGAAGTAGGAGGTGTTAATGATTGGAAAGAAAAAGATAGTTTTTTTAGAAGTTATTTTCACCCAAGAGTTATATTAGATACTACAGAAAATGCTTTTCATAACTTTTTTGTTAAAGAAGATTTAAAAATAGATTATTTACACATAGATGCAGATCATTCTTACGAAGGAGTAAAAAAAGATTTTGAACTGTACAGTACTATTTTAAATGATAACGGTATCATTAGTATTCACGACACTGATCAAAGTTATCACGATAACTATATAGTCACTGATGAAATAAAAGAAAAAGACTATCAATCATTTGATGGTCCTGCAAAGTTTATAAAAGATATTCCTGAAGGTTGGAAAACTTTCAATCTTTTTAACGAAGGAGTTTTAAAAGGAAAGCCTTCTTCTACTGGAATAACACTTTTGCAGAAAAAAGTTTGATATTACATTATTTTTTATTATATTAACATATGAGTTTTGATACAGAAAAAGTTTTACTAGAAGAAAGAAAGGTAAAAGCCTTAGAAAAAATAGCCTCTAATCTTGATAGTCTTAGTTTATGGTTTGAAGAAATCGATAAAGAAGAATGGAGTGATAGATTAGCATGGTACCTTTCTCTATGGAAGGAAAAATACATAGGAGAAACAGATGAAAAAACTGGGGATAGTAGTTCCATACAGAAATAGACCTAATCAACTATCTCAGTTTAAACAAGCCTTAAAAGATTTTATTTCAACACCTTATCACCTTATAGTAGTTGAACAAACCGACAATAAGGAGTTTAATAGAGGAAAGTTACTTAATATAGGTTTTTTAAAAGCAGAAGAACTAGGTTGTGATTATGTAGTATTTCATGATATAGATATGTTACCTATATCTGCTGATTATTCTTACAGTGATTATCCTGTACATCTTATTACTGATTTAAAGTTACCACCTGGTATTAAAAGAGATTTATTCGATAACTACTTTGGAGGAGTTACTCTTTTTCCAGTTAACGTTTATAGACAGATTAACGGTTATTCTAATAACTATTATGGATGGGGGTTTGAAGATGATGATGTATTCTTGCGTTGTGTAGAAAATGGAATAGATATAAATACTAAAACTATACCTCAATATACAAGAAATAACGTTGGATTGGAGTTTAACGGTAAAGATAGTTTTGTTGGTATAAAAAATACATTAAAATCTTCAAGAAACTTTTCTATATTTACATCATTTGACTTAAATAAAATAAACAGTGTAGAAAAAGAAATAACAGATAACAACTCTATTTTTAGTATACCTGGTTTTGATACTACTTTAGCTGTTAACTCATTTTTTGATATTTACTTTCAGTTCTGGAAAAAAGATTTAGGTAGTATTTCTATAACAAGTAAACTTTTTCCACAAGGTCATGTAAATGCATTAGTTACTGTTAATAACACAACAACTCCATTAGCTACATTATATGTAAACGGTATTAAAGTAGGAAGTAATGGTTTCGATAAACTATCTCTTATTCAAAAAAGTAGTATGTTATATTTAGGAGTAGGAGATCCTAATAGAGAAGAAAAAAATAACTGGTTTAAAGGTACAATAGATAGATTTGCTATTTTTGATACTGATTTAAACGAAAGAGCATCACTTCATCTAAGTTCTTGCACTGATCTTACTCTTTTTAATAAGAAGTATAGTGAAAATATTAAACATTATTATGAAATGTTAAACGTAAATGGTAATACGTTAATAGATTTAGCAGGAGATAACCACGGATATATTCATAACTGCAATCAAATATATACACCAGTACAAAAAGATATTAAAAAACCATTACCCCACCGTAGAAAAGGGGAGTTTAAAGTATTACCACATAAAGAAAACGGATATAAAGATGGGTATTGGATAAACTGGACTAGTAGAGAAAATCAACTTAGATATTTACGTAAATACTATGAAAATAGATCAGATTACCAAAAAGACGGTTTATCTACTTTAAAATATACAGTACGTAATAGTTTTAATAACGGTAACTACAATCATTTAGAAGTAAAACTATGAAGTTAGGAGTTTGTGTACCATATAGAAATAGAGAAGAACATTTAAATATGTTTATACCAAGGGTTGGTAAACATCTTAAGGAACAAGGTATAGAGTTTCAAATGTATTTTGCTCATCAAGTAGATGATAAACTTTTTAATCGAGGTGCAACAAAAAATATAGCTGCAAAACATGCTTTTGAAGAAGGATGTGATTATGTAGTATGGCATGATATAGATATGATACCTGAAAAAGGAGTAGATTATTCTTACCCTAAAGATACTCCTATACATATTGCTACTAATATCTCACAGATGGACTATGGTCTTAAGTATCATGAATATTTTGGTGGGGCGGTTTTATTTTCAAAGGAACAGGTAGAAGCTACTAATGGTTACTCTAACGACTATTGGGATTGGGGAATGGAAGATGATGATCTTTTTTGGAGATGTCATTTAGAAGGTTTTACTAATGATACTTATTTAGATGTTCCTTTTACCAAAAGACGTTACTTATCTTTCGATGGAGATCGTTCATGGGCTAGATTACCTAATAATAGAAACTTTAAAAACTTTACTTCATCTTCTCATACAGTATCTATTTTATGCAGAGCATATCAACTTCCAGATAAAATACCAGTTCATTTAATAGGTTCTAAAGAAACACCTTTTGTAGAGTTTCCTATATTAAGAATACCAGGTTATGATTACGGTATTTCTTTTAATAACTCTAGAGCTTTAACTTTACAGTATTGGAATAGTTTTAATCAACATAACTATATGTGGTTAAAGAGATACGAAGGTCAGTGGAGTTGGGTTACTGTTGTATTTGATAATAGTAAAAATCTTAGTCATTTTTATCTAAATGGTACAGAAGTTGACAGTAAAGCTGGGCATGGTAGTGAATCTCCATGGAAATATTCTGGTAAGTTAAAATCTTATGGATTAAAACGAATATATTTAGGAACTACACCATCATATGGTGAAAATGATCCTGCTAAATTTTTTAAAGGAGATATTGCAGATTTAAAAATATGGAATCGTGCTCTGTCTAGTGAAGAAGTAAGTTTATTACATAAAGAGATACCTACAGATGGACTTATTTATAAGTACAATATAGATATGTTAGAAAAGTTTGATACTAGAGAGGTTTCAGAAGAAGTTATAGTTCCTAACTCTATTATTCCTCATAGACGCCCCGGTAGATTTGAATGTTTACCTCATAAAGACGAAGGTTTAGTAAATGGTAAATGGGTAAAAGGTGAAACTACTGCAAGAAACGAAAGAAGATACGTTTTAGAAATGAAAAAGGTACCTGGGAATATAAAAATGATGGTATTAAACAAGTAAAGTATAAACTAATAGGAGAAGATAAACTTACTCCTTGGGCTAAAATGTTAAATATAGAGTTATAATGGCGAACTTAGTTACAGTAGTAGGAGAAAATACTCATTTACTCCCTCATATGTTAAAACATTATGAAGATGTTATAGATAAAGCATACGTAGCGGTATATCGTCAAAGTGATGATGATGGTATATTAGAAGAAATAGAAGAGTTAGGTATAGAACCATTTATGGTTTTTACTGAACCTAAATATAACTGGAATAGAGTTACAGAGATATACAATACTATTAAACAGACTAAACCTAATGACTGGTGGATAGTAGCTGATGATGACGAACTACAAGTATATCCTGAACCAATAGACGATATAATAAAGAACTGTGAGAGATACGGATATGATTTTGTTACAGGTGGTTTTTTAGATCGTATAGGTATAGATGGTACTTTTCCTGAAGTTACTAGAGATACAAATATTCATAAAGCTTTTCCATTAGCTGGATTTTTTAGATACCCAATGTCTGGCGCATGTCCTAATAAAGTAACTTTAATGAAAGGACATCAGAAAGTATCTTCAGGACAACATTATGCTACATTTAACGATGGAACTAATAGCTGGGGGACTGGTCATGCTAGAAGAATGCCTGTAAATGAAATATTTACTCAAGTGCATCATTTTAAATGGGATAGTACATGTATTGAAAGGATAAAAAAAGTAGCAGATAACAAAAAAGACTATTCTTTTTCTGATGAATATAAAGTTATGTATGATGCTATTAAAGATTCTGGTTGGAAAATAGATGTAAGCAATCTTAAGTTTTTAGTCGAAAATATGAAAGAACTTTCTTGTATAGGGTATAACGATTACCCACATTGGGATACCTTAAAAGATAAAATAGTTACAATATAATATGGGATCGTATAATAGAAGAATATTTCTTGGATATGACTTACCTCTGATTGAAGAATGTACCTTTAACAATGAGCATAACAAATACTCTATTATGCTACCAGTTATTCTTCGTAATAACGAATGGGGTAAAACAATGAATCAGCATTTTAAAGTTTGGGATTCAGGTTATAGTGATGCTGAAAGAGAGCTTAGTATAAAGTTTCCATTATCTCAAGAACAACTAAGTAACTTAGATAAAATAGTTCAGGAAAAAATAAGTTTGTTTAACTATGGTTTTCTTCATCCTAACTATATTTTTGTTAGAAGACATTATTTAGATTTAATCGATAAAGGTATTAAGTTTCTTGTTCCTTCCCCAATATATAACGAATCAGTAACAACAGTAAACTTAAATAAAATAGAGCTTCCAAAAGTACTTGTTGATTATATAAAGGAAGGAAATGCTAAAATACTTTTTTATCAAGATTGTGAAGGGTTTTTAAATAGTTTAGGAGACATAGATTGGTTCGAATCTTTTATATATAAGTTTGATTTAGAACCTGATCAAGTTATAGTTGAAAGTGCAAACTATAAACTAGGAGATGTTATAGAAAAATGGGAGATTAAACATAATAAAAAAACTAGATTTAGTTTTGGAATAAATAATCAGTTTGAAGAAGCATTTTGGTTTACAAAAAATATGTACAAACAAACTGTGTGGGATAGAGCAGAGCATTATAAAAATTTTCATAAATTTTTAAATTATAGGCGTTACCATAACTCAACTAAACATTTTATGTGTTTAGCTAGAAGATTTTCTGCTGAAAGAGCAGCAATTTTTCATAAAATATATCATACTCCTATTTTAAGAGAAAACTGTATGTATAGTTTACTTAATCCTTACGGTGCTGATTATAACTACACAGAAATGGAGGTAAAACTACTACACCTATCAGAACCTTATCAGAATACTATTTTAGAATGGTTTAAGAAGTATTTTAACTATAAAGATGGATTTGCCTGGGATAGAACAGATCAATATGTAAACTGGGCTGGTGTATTACCTGAAGATCTTCATAGAGATGCTTTTGTAAATATCGTAATAGAAACACACCAACGTTCAAAAGATGACAATGAACTTTTCTTAAGTGAAAAAACATTTAGAGCTATTTACACAGCACAACCATTCGTTATATTTGGTAACCCAGGAAGTTTAAAGTTACTTAAAAAGTTAGGGTATAAAACTTTCGATGACTGTTGGGATGAAAGTTATGATGAACCAGGTCCTATGGAAGAACGTCTTAATAAGTTATTTAATACTATGGATTCAATAGTTAATCGTCCTTTAGAATATTGGAAAAGTATTTCAATAGATATAGAAAGTAGGTTAATACATAACTTTAATGTTTTAATGGATTTAACGAGAGTTAATGATCGTCATCAAAAACTGTATGAATATTTTCCACAAGATTTTAGCAAAACTAAGAAATGGGAAAGAACTATTTATAATAAGAAACTAATATAACTTTTTTTCGCCTATGAAAAAACTTATAGTAGGTGGATGCAGCTTTACTTATGAAGATTGGTGTTGGCCTGGACAAGTATATAAAGAACTAAAAGACGATTTAGAGTTAGTTAACGTTGCAATGGGATCAAATGGTAATGATCTTATAAAAAAAAGTATTGTTGCACAAGTAGAGAAAGAACTTGAAACTACCAAACCAGAAGACATTGTAGTAGGAGTAATGTGGTCAGGTCCGGATCGATGGAGCTTTCATTCAGAAGATAAGTTAAACGCAAATGATTGGGGCAAAAATGGTATTGTAGATAATATATACAACCCACGTAGTATTGTAGAAAACTATAACAAGTGGTATTTTATTAATGCATTTTGGGATAATGAACATTCTTTATTATACTACTCTACTTTTCATAGTAATATAGGTAGTATTATAAACACTTTAGAATGTATTATATTTCTTCAACTTTATCTTGAGTCAAAACATATTCAATATTTTATGACTACATATTTAGACATATTTAATACTTCACTTTTTGATATAGATGTAAAAAATAATCCAGAAACTGGTTACCTTTACCAAAATATTAACTTTAAGAAGTTTTTACCAGTAGAAGGATGTTACGAATATTTAAAGAAAAATTATCCTGAAGGAGTACCAACCGGTAAAGACAACCATCCTTTTCCATCAGGGCATAAATATTTCGCAAAAAATGTAGTAATACCTTTTATGTTGAATAATAACCTAATAGAAAATTATTTAGTACAACCAAAAAAGTTAATATAGTTAAAAAAATGAGATTAGTAGTAGGAGGAGATAGTTACACTTATGGACATGGGCTAAAAGACTGTATTGTAGATGGATTTAAACCTGGCCCGAACCCTAGCAAGCTTGGATGGCCTAATAAACTAGCTACTAAGTTAAATGTACCAGTTAAGAATCTTGCTAAGCCTGGTCACGGTAATGACTTTATTATTAATCAATTTTTATCTAATGATTTACATAAAACTGATATAGTTATTATACTTTGGTCTTTTTATACTAGAGAAATGTTTTTTAACGAAACCAAAATAACTCACTATGGAGAATGGCATGAAGATTTTATGCGAAATAAGTTTACCTATTCTAACGCTACAGATAGTTTTTTAAAAAATATAATCAATATATCTACATTTACTAGTTATTTAGTTTCTAAATCGTTAAAATTTTATTATATTTTTCTAGAACCTCCTGTTCATGTGGAGGTTTATAATAGGTACAATAAACTTAAAGACAGGCTCATTAAAAATATTGCACCGTACGATATATCTAGCAAAACATTAGCATGTATGGTTGAAAATGATTCAAAAAAAAGATATCCTTTAGCTGAAGACGGAAATCACCCAGGAGAAGAATGGCATGTAGATTTATCGGATTTAATTTTTACAAATATTTATAAAGACACAGTGAAGTTAATATGAAAGTAGGTTTTATTGGAGTTGGAAAACTCGGCAGAGAATCGGCAGAAGTGATGGCCGAAAAACATGAAGTTATAGGTTACGACGTAACAGAAGTATCCCCTGAAAACTTTGAAATGGTACCTACGATTAAAGACGTATGTCAAGATCGTGAACTTATCTTTATAGCAGTACCAACACCTCATCATCCAGATTATGACGGACGTTATCCAACGTCTCATTTACCTAATAAAGATTTTGATTATACAATAGTTAATAATATATTAGAAGAGGTCAACAAATATGTAAATAAAGATCAGCTTATAGTACTTATATCTACAGTTTTACCTGGAACCATAAGAAGAGAGTTTATAGATAGAATACCAAATGGTAGATTTATTTACAACCCTTATTTAATAGCAATGGGTACTGTAAAATGGGATATGGTAAATCCTGAAATGATTATTATAGGTACTGAAGATGGTACTACTACAGGAGATGCTAAACTATTATTAGAGTTTTATGAAACGTTTATTACT
>Ga0115012_10000136_pt1 | contig 42076 bp, 30 predicted proteins | sample TroAtlMetagenome_FD_88706 | JGI IMG/M metagenome (GOLD analysis project Ga0115012, IMG submission 88706) | Marine eukaryotic phytoplankton communities from Atlantic Ocean - Tropical Atlantic ANT10 Metagenome | ecosystem: Environmental > Aquatic > Marine > Oceanic | place: Tropical Atlantic... | reverse complement strand
GTCCGATAGTCCTTGCCCATCACCGCATCGATGAGGCGCTGACCGACGCGGGTCGCATTCGTCACCATGACGTCCCGGGCGACCAGCACCGTGACGGTGGTGTCCCACGTCGGGAATGTGCTGATGTGAGTGTTGAAGCCGTGCGGCGCCAGGGCGCCGTTGTGCCAGTACTCGGGTGAGCCGTCCCGATCCCGGAGGACAATACCCAGCCCGTACCCCGGGTCCGCATCCCGGGAGCGCGTCATCTCCGAGAAGGTCTCCGGCGTGAGGACCTGGCCAGATGCCAGCGCACGATAGAACTGCGTTAGCTCTTTGGCGGTGGAGAAGGCATTCCCTGCGGCACCGACGCGGCTCGGGGCATCCGCTGGGAGGCCCAGCCAGGTGGTCGTCGACCACGATTGGCTACCGACCGTGAGGCTCATGGGTGCGATGCGCCCATCGAAGTCCTGCACGCGCGACGGCTCAGTGCCCGTGTCGCTCAGGCCCAGGGGTGCAAAGAGCCTGCGCTGGAGGATCTCATCGTATGAGCCTTCCCCTTTGGCCATCACCAGCAAGCCCGCCAGCTGGTACCCGACGTTGGAGTACTGCGACTCCGAGCCCGGCTTGAATTCCAGCTCGAGCGCGCGCGCAGCCGCCAAATAGGGCGCGCGATGCTCATCCTGTCGCAGCGGATCTTTGAGCTCGAGCATCGCGGTCGTCGCGGGCTCCCGCGGAAAGCCGCACTCGTGAGCGAGGAGCCGGGCGACGGTGCACACCTCGCCGTCGACGCTGGCATCGGTGGGCAACCAGCCCGGGAGGTGCATGCCGATGGGGTCATCCAGCCCGAGCAGCCCCTCGTCCACCATATGAAGCACGGCAGCACTGCAGATCGTCTTGGAGATCGAGCCCAGCCAGAAGATGGAGTCTTGGTCGAGGGCCTCGCCGGAGGCATCCTCGCCGCGGGCGACGGAGAACAGGACCTCGCCACCACGCTCCACCCGAATCACGCCGTCAAACCAGGTCTCAAACCCTGGATCGGCGGTGAGCGGGCTGAAGTCCACCACCCCATCCGCGAGCGGCTGAGGAAGTGCAGCCGCTTCAGCCGCCGCTTCTCCACCCTCCGGGGCGCCGGTATCGTCCGCCGAGGGGTCTCCCGCTGGCGTTTCGGCTACGGCCACAGCCGTGAGAAAAAACAGAGTGGAAAGCAACTTATTCAGCATCAGCATGCTGCCGAATGTAGCAGAAGTCACGCCCAGCGTGCATGGCCTTCACGGACGCTGTCGGCTCACTGGCTGAGCGAGCCGTGACGACCGCTGCGCACCAACCTTCCGGGCCGCGCACTCGTGATCTCGCCCTGCGATGCGATGACCTCTCCCGCGACCAAGGTGGCGATGTACCCCTCCGCCCGCTGGATGAGTCGCTCCCCGCCCGCCGGTAGATCGGCGACCAGCTCCGGGTGTCGGAGCTGCAAGCGCGAGAGGTCGATGACGTTGATGTCTGCCCGTTGCCCGAGCTTGAGTTCCCCGCGATCGTGCAGACCCACAAACCGTGCTGTGTCCCGACTCTGCATCTGGACGACGCGCTCGAGGGGGATGCGCCCGCTCTCTCGGTCCCGGGCCCAGTGGGTCATCAAGAAGGTCGGGAAGCTCGCATCACAGATGGTGCCCACGTGCGCCCCGCCGTCGCTCAAGCCCGGGAGCGCGAGCGGGTGGGTGAGCATCTCGTGGACGACATCCAGGTTCATCCCGGCGTAGTTGTAGACGGGGAAGTAGGTCAGCGCCCGACCCTCGTCCTCGAGCATGGCGTCGTAGAGCACGCTCAGCACGGGGACCCCGCGGACCATGGCCTCGGTCCCAAGGCTCTCGGTGATGGAGGGCTCGTAGTTGGGCTGCTCGCCAAGACGGAAGAGCCGCAGGGCCACCATGTCGATGTTGGCCAAGAAGAAGTCGGCCAGCGGCGGGAGAGGGCTGCCGTCGCCCGAGACGGGCTCGCTCTTCTCCGCGATCATGCGCGCCTTGAGTGCCGGGTCCCGCATCCGTCGAACCTGCTCGGCCAGGGGCAGGTGCGAGATGGCCTTGAAGCTGGGAAAGCCCATGAAGGGGTGGAAGGTGGCACTGAGTCCCAGCATGACGCCGATGCCGCGAGGGGCCACCTGACAGCGGACGTCGTAGCCCTTGTCGACGCACTGCTGCGCACGGTCAAAGATCCACTCCCACTGACGCGCAGAGTGGTCGCGCTGCATGGTCGAGATGCTCATGGGGCGACCACCGGAGGCCACCAACATGTCCTCGAGCAGGTCGAATTCCGGGTGGAAGCGGGCGTCTCCTTGCATGATGTCGAAGTCGTTGACCGCCTGGAGGACGCCGTGGTTGAGGCCCGCGAAGGCCTCGGCGATGCCGCTGAGCTCCCGCCCAGCCGCCTCAGACGCCGGCGTTGGATCGCCGTCGGCGCTCCGATGGTTGTCGCTCCGACCGGTGCTGAAGCCAATGGCGCCGGCCTCGACGGCCTCGCGGACGATGTCTCGCATCCGCGCGATGTCCTCATCCGTCGCATCCTCGTTGGCCACCGCGCGGTCCCGCATCACGTAGACCCGGAGGGCATCGTGGGGCACGTGCGCCATGAAGTCGATGGTGTGGGGCATCCGGTCGAGACAGTCCATGTACTCGGGAAAGGTCTCCCAGCCCCAGCGAATCCCCTCCGAGAGCGCGCTCCCTGGGATGTCTTCGACGCCCTCCATGAGGCGTACGAGTCGCTCGCGATCGGCCTCCAGAACCGGCGCAAAGCCCACACCGCAGCTGCCCATCGCGCAGGTCGTGACACCGTGCAGCGACGACGGGGCCATCTCTTCGTCCCAGCTCACTTGTCCGTCATAGTGGGTGTGAATGTCGGTGAACCCAGGCGTGACGATGGCGCCGTCCGCATCAATGGTCCGCTTGGCCGTGCCGGTGACCCGGCCCACCTCGACGATTCGTCCGTCGTGGACACCAAGATCGCCCACATACGGCTCAGCACCGCTTCCATCCACGAGGGTGCCGCCTTTGATGATCAGGTCCAACATCTCAACTCCTATGCAAACAACAGAGACAGGCTGGCCAACATCAGCAGCCCAAAGATCAAGCGCTTGAAGCGGCGCTCCTCGACGCGGTCGTGCAGCCACTCACCGGCGATGATGCCAACCGGAACTGCCGGGATCAGCCAGAGCACGGTGGTGACGACGCCCGGCTGGTACCGGCCCTCCAGCCCGAAGGCCGCGACGAGTACGACGCTGAAAACCAGCCAGACCACCGTGAGCGTGCTTCGAAAGACGTGTTTTCCGAGGTCCTCTCGACCCAAGGCATAGACCAAGAGCGGGCCGCCTGTGGCGTAGATCCCGTGGATGATGCCGGCCCCAGCCATGGCGATATTCGACGCCGCCTTGCTGGCACCGACCGGACCGCCCTCAGCCGTCGCCTGGAGTCGCCAGAGCTCTCTGGCTGCCAGGACCAGGACCATCGCCCCAAACGCGGGCTTGAGCCACGGAGCCTCCATCCCCTGAAAGAGTATCAGTGCAGCGAGCAGGCCCGCACCCATCCACGGAAAGACCCGTTGGAGCAGCACCTGCCAGTCGACGCCCTCTCGATGCTTGAAGACGATGTACCCCGTCTGAAGGAGAGACATGGGGACGGCGAGGGTGACCATCTCGTGGATACTCACGAGGTTCGATCCGAGCGTGACGCAGACCACCATGCTCCCGAATCCGGTGACCGTCTGAACGGCATAGGACACCGCGATGATGCCCGCGAGCATGGCGAGAATCTCAGGCGTCATTGATCAACACCGCAGAAGCGCATGGTCGCTTCTCGTACACTCTGCCGAACCGCCACCTCACTCATGTCCTCCGGCGAGGGATCGTAGAATCGCTGCACAGCGAACCAGTAGATGATCTGAGTGATGAGTCTCGCGCCGACGCGGGCATCAGGGAGACTGCGGAGATCGCCCGAGACCATCCTGGACTCGAGGTAGACCGAGAGCCGCCCGATCAAGCCGCCGCGAGTACCCTGATACCAGAGCTCTCCCAGCTCTGGGAGATCCTGCGCGCTCGCCTCGATGAGGCGAATCATCGTTCGATAGCGACTCAGGGTGCCGTAGATTTCATCGACCACCGCGGCCAACTCGTCTGACACAGCATCCACCGGACCGTCCGCAGCGAGGGCCTGCTCCAATGCATCGAATCGGGCCTCTTCGACGATGAATGAGCGAATGAAGCTTACCGTCGAGCTCGGCGGGGGCGTCGGGACAGGCAGCGCCTCCTCGACCGCCACTCCCGCCGCCGCGCGGATGCACAGATCGAAGAGTGCTTCCTTCGACTCCACGTAGAGGTAGACCGTACCCTTGGCGACACCCAACTCCTTGGCCACACCCTGGATCTGTGCACGTCTAAACCCGCCTGGCCGGATAAATACCCGGGTGGCGGCATGCAATAGCTGGGCGAATCGATTTTCTGGCCGGCGTCTTCCCATGGCCCGATTAATAACTGACCGACCTGGTCAGTCAACTATTTTTGGAAATATCTGGTCACGGAAATGCCCTCAATTCCAGTCAACAAAGCCTGTGATGGACCCTTGGCCCCCCAAACGGTTTACTGGGAGTGTATTCTCGCAATTAAGTACTCTTTATGAAGCAACGATCCCTGCCCTTCGAGTCCGGTTTTCGCTCGTTCCAGCGCATGGTGTCGTGGTTTATGCCTGCGGGGTGTGATCCAGAAACCGCCGAGGCATTCAAGCTCAGGACCATCATCTCCGTCTCGTTGCTGGTCGGCACCTCAGGCTTTCCGTTCATGCTGCTGTTCTTCTTCATGCAGCACCCACGAGAAGGCTTTGTCGTTCTGTGGTCCTGGCTGTTCTTCATGGGCATCCCCTTCCTGGTGCGGAGGGGCTGGGGCACAAGCACGCTGGCCCACCTCATCGCGGCCAACTACTACCAATGCCACTTCTTCTTGCTCCTGATCTGGGGTGGGGTCGAGGCACCCAACACGATGTGGTTTGTCGGTATACCCGTCGTATCTGTCCTCGTCGGTAGCATTGCTCACGGGATGATCTGGGGTGGGGTCGCCGCCTTCTCAGTCCTCGGCGTGTACGCTGTAGAGCTCTTTGGATGGATCAACCTCCAGACGACCCTGGAACCCTCTGAGAGTCTCTTCATTGTGGCGGCAGGCGGCGCAGCGCTTCTCGCTGCGGTCTTTTGCTCAACCACCACATTCGAGATTCTCCGCATCTCTGCGTTCGAACGCCGGATCAAGGCCGAGACAGAGCTCCTCCGCGCCAACAACCAGCTGAAATCCATCGATGCACAGAAGACCTCGTTCTTCCAGAATGTGTCGCATGAGCTCAGAACACCGCTGACGCTGATTCTCCCCCCGCTCGATGACGCCGTTCAGTCGCGACCCGACGACCATCAAATGATCATGGCAGCCCGGAACGCGCGGCGACTGCTCCGCCTGGTCAATCAGCTCCTCGACCTACAGAAATTGAGGGCAGGCCCACAGTCCGTCTCTACTGAGCCCTTGGATGTGGGGCGCTTCCTGTTCCTCTCGGGTGATGTGTTTCAATCGGCTTGCGAGCAGAAGGACATCACCTTTGAGGTTCGACTCGACGACGCCTCGAGCCCTGACGAGGAGGCTGAAGTCTGGATCAATGGCCACACCGACGCCCTCGAGAAGATCGTCTTCAACTTCCTGTCGAATGCACTGAAATTTACGCCCATCGGCGGCAACATCAGGCTCGAGGCCCGCGCAGATTCTGAGACGGTAAGGATCTCCGTGCACGACACCGGGCCGGGTATCTCCGCCGAGGACATGCCCCGCTTGTTCAAAGAGTTCAGTCAACTCGATGCAACGTCCACTCGCGAATACGAAGGGACCGGCCTGGGCCTCGCGCTCGCCCGGTCGCTGGCCGATCAACTGGGCGGGCGTGTGGGCGTAGAGAGCGCCCTGGGCGATGGCAGCGAGTTCTGGGTCGAGTTCGCCCGCACAGCCGCTGGAGAAGCTCAACCGGATCTCGAGAGCAAGCCCAAAGAGTGGCTGATCGACCCGGTTGCCCTCACCAATCGGCCCCTTGAGGTGTCCTCAACCCCTCAGGGACCAACAGGCGGAGATCTGGTGTTGGTCGTCGACGACATCGCCGATCTCCGAGCGCTGGTATGCAGGTTCATGCACGAGGACGGATTTCGAACCCTCGAGGCGCCGAACGGACAGCGCGCGCTCGAGCTGGCCAGGACCCACCGACCCGATGTGATCGTGACGGACTGGATGATGCCTGTGATGAGCGGTCCCGAGCTGATTCGCTCCGTCAGGTCCGACTCAGAGTTGAGCACCGTCCCTGTGGTCCTCCTCACGGCCAAGAGCGAGGACGAGAGCAAGCTGGCCGGTCATCAGATCGGGGCTGACTCCTTCCTGGGCAAGCCCTTCAATTCGCAGGAGCTCACCAGCATCGTCCGAAACCTCACAGCGCTAAAGGCACGCGAGCGCGAGGTGGAGGAGCTCAACCGCATGCTGACCGAGACCGTCCTGAAGCGCTACCTCCCGCCGATACTGATCGACCGAATCATCTCCGGAGAGCTGTCCATGGACAAGCCCGCAGAGATGAAAACCATCACCATCCTCTTCAGCGATCTCTGCGGCTTCACTGCAGCCTCCGAGCGGGTGGGACCCGAGCTCATGTCGCGTGCGCTCAACGACTACCTCTCAGCCATGAATGCGGTCATCTTCAAGCACGACGGGACCATCGATAAGTTCATCGGCGACGCGATCATGGTGCTCTTCGGCGCCCCGCTCGAGCTCAGCGCTGAGGAGCAAGCACGACGAGCGTGTGAGTGCGCGAGAGAGATGCAGGAGACCATGGACAATATGAAGCCGGCCTTGGCGGCGGTCGGGCTGGAGGGCCTCGACATGCGCATCGGTATTCACCATGGAGATGCTGTTGTCGGCAACTTTGGCTCAGCACAGCGCTCCGACTACACGGCGATCGGACCCACTGTGAACACAGCGAGCCGCATCGAGAGCGCCTGTACGCCAGGTGAGGTCTTTGTCTCTGAAGCCGTCAGTACCCTGCTCTCCACCGACGCGACCCAGTCGGCGGGAATATTCGAGCTCAAAGGAATCGAGGCGTCTCAGACGCTCTACTCACTCCGCATGCCGCCCAAGTAAGATGCCTGAGGTCTTCCTCAGCTCAAGCGCTGGAGATCCCGCAGGAACGCCTCCGCGTCGATGTCTGCGCAGGACAGAGCAAAGCCGGTATCGTTGAAGAACACACTCTGGGGTCGATTCAGGCTGAGCGGGTCGCCGTCATAGGTCCGAGCGCTGCCACCTTGCTCCTCGATCATCAACACCACCGCGGCCAAATCCCAGATTGCACAGCCGCTCTGTGATGCCTTCGTCGCCTTGGCGTAGACACTGTTGGGCACGGTCAGAAGCTGCAGGGCGTTCAGTACAGCACCGCCGACATAGCGGATGATGTACTGAGCCTTCACCCCCTCGTAGTACGGATAGGAGGGCAGGCTTCGGTCAGCGAGCCAGGTGGTTCGACCGTCGCCCCCCTGGCCTGGTTCAAGCCGAGGAAGCGCCTCGCCATTGAGGGTCGCACCTCGACCCCTCACCGCCTCATAGAGCAGGTCATTCACCGGCTCATAGACAGCCGAGACGAGCGGCCGGCCCGACCGAGAGACCAACGCGATGGATGTCGAGTAGCCGGGCACTCCATCGATGAAGAACTGCGTGCCGTCTAAAGGATCAACGGTCCAGAAGGCGTGCTTCTCAAGTCGAGAGTCATCCTGAAGGCCTTCCTCGGCCAGCACACCCAGGTCATATCGCTCAATGGTGGGCTTGAGGATCTCCAGGATGATGGACTGGGCCTCCAGATCAATCTGTGTGACCACATCTGAGGCCGGACTGTCGAAGCCCTTTGAGCCCACCTCGAGCGGTCGATCACGGTTCTCTTGGATGAATCGACCCGCTGCGAGACAGGCCTCACGCGCTGCGGTCAAGAGCTCATCCTCGATGGCCTCGAGTGCTCGCTCGGTGGTGGCATCGCTGTAGTCTGTGAGCTTGCGATGTCCCGGACTCCACCCCACCATGAAGCGCTCAAAGTCGGCCCAAGCCACAGGATACAGCGACCGCCATTCCGACTCGAGGGACTCGGCATCTACGGTGTCTGGCAGCTGCGGCCTGAGCGCATCAAAGTAAACGTCGAGCAGCTCCGTCTCCCTCCGTTCGCACTCAGACCCGCCCATGCAGCTGCCTGCAAAGTACGCCACGTCCTTCATGGCGGCGCCACGACCCACGTACTGGAAGTCCACAGCGCCAACCTCAGCATGGTCGGCGCTGAAGAGAAAGTTGGCGAGCTTCGCATCGCCATGAACCAGCGTCGGGTACGCACCGCGACGCAGTCGTGAGTCCAAGAACCCAGCAAAATCGTGCAGGCGAGTGCCTGCGATGTTGCTGAGTTCTTCGGGTCGAGTGTCCAGGTGCCAGTAGGTCCCGCACGGCCACAGCCCATCCCCAGGGTCACCAAGGAAGCGTGCATGGAAGCTCGCCAGCCAGTGAAGAACCACAGTGATCTCAGCCCATGACACCGTGTACAGCACCTGATCGAGCCCACGGGTGGAGAGATCCTCGAGCAACAAGAAGAGCTCACCTGCCTCCGAGAATGCATCCAGACAGCGGGGCGTGGGCGACTGCATCGACGCCCTCGAATTCTGGGCCTGATACCAGTGAGTCTCCACCGCGTAGGACCGAATCTTCCGCTCCCGCGAGATGTCGCTGGCGAATCCTCTTGGGTGCCCAAGCTCCGTCGGAATCTGAATGTGCTTCACGATAACCGAGACCTGTTCACCGCCCTGAAGAACGACACGTGAGAGGGTGCCGTAGTTGTTCCAGAGCGGCTGAATGCACTCCACTCTGGCAATGCCCTGAGCCCCCGTGAGCCGCAGAATTCTGTCCCTTAGGTGTGACTGCATGCACCCCTGCTATTGGCCTCAGTCGGTGGACTCAAGCCAACTCACTCATCAGGGTATCGTCAAATTGGTGCAAGCCGATGCATGAAGAGGGGTCCAGATCCGTTTTTACCAGTGATGACTGAGACCAAACAACGTGTACCGTGGATGATGACCCTGACCTGCTGGCTCCTGTGGGCTTCAGTAGCCACAGCCAGTCCCCATGCGTGGACCTCCCTCCTCACAGACAGTCCTCCCACTGAGTCGATCAGTAGGCGGTATCCGCCACCGGCAGGTTTCCGGCGAGTCGCCGTCGGTCCTGGCTCCTTCGCAGCGTGGATGCGGACCTTGCCCATACGCCTGGACCGGATGGGCGTACGCTCCTACAGGGGCGCCCCACTCGACCGACCGAGCGCTGGAATCATCGCAATGGATGTCGGGAGTCGTGACCTGATGCAGTGCGCCGACTCCGTCATCCGCCTCCACGCCGAGTATCTCTGGGCCCACGGTCGCCAGGATGAGTCGGCGTATCGCTTCACAAGCGGGGATGAGACCCGCTGGCGAGACTGGGTCGCTGGCGAGCGGCTGCACATTGAAGGCAGCCGCGTCAGACGCACCCGGGGTCCTGCGAGGGCACCTGACCACAAGAGCTACCGCCGCTGGCTCGACCTGGTCTTCACCTATGCCGGGACCATGTCCCTCGCGCGCGACGCAGGGTCCCCATCGGTCGACTCACCGGTCGAGGCGGGAGAATTCTATGTAGAGGCCGGCTCGCCTGGGCACGCAGTGATCGTCCTCGACGTGGTGACGAACACCGACGGGGTACAGCTGGGGCTCCTCGGTCAGGGCTTCATGCCTGCTGAAGACATCCATGTCCTGCGATCGCCGCTGGCAGTTGATGGCGTGTGGTTCAGGCTCCCATCTCGAGACGATGAGCTCCTACCGACTCCAAGCTGGAGACCCTTCGCCGCCGATGCCCGAAGACGCCTGCACTGAGACCTGTGATCACACCTGATGATCACACCTGAGGTCACCCAGAGGCATTTTTTTATCATCGCCACAAATGGCGCCATGCCCATCGTTTAAGGGCATTTCCTCAGCTCAATATCGCGGTTGTCCATTTGGCATTCTGCCCTCCAGGTGTGTATGTGTTTATACACACCGAGACACCTTATGCCGACCATCGAACTCCACCTCAGCAATGCCTCAGGCGTGCCATTCTACCGACAGATTGTCGACCAAATGGCCGACATGGTTCGCGCCGGCGCCCTCGAGCCAGGTTCACGCCTCGCCTCCGTCCGAGAGCTGGCCCTCCAGCTTCAGGTCTCATTGATCACTGTACGGCGCGCCTACGCCGATCTGGAGACCGCCGGACTCATCGTACGCCGACAAGGGCAGGGCACCTTCGTCGCGACCGACGTGGGTCGAGCCGCCGCCAAACAAGCCCGAATCGACGCCGAAACAGCGCTCACACAAGCCGTCGATCGCGCCCGTCAGCTCGGACTCTCCGACGACGAGATCACCGACATCATCACTCAACACATCGACACCCCAGGGGGCTCCCATGACTAATGCGCTTGTCCAACTCAACGACGTCCGCTGCACACGTGGCGGCTTCAATCTCCACATCCCCGAGTGGACCGTCAGGCCGGGTGAGGTCGTCGGCCTCGTGGGTCCAAATGGTGTTGGAAAGACGACCCTTATGCGGATCCTCGCCGGTATCGATCCGGCAGACTCCGGACAGGTGTCCGTCCTCGGTATGGACCCCACCGAAGACTTTGTGACTGTCCGAAGCCGATGCGCCTTCATGTCCGACGAACAGCCCGTCTTCACCATGCGCATCGCCAAGCTCTTGCGATTCATCTCTGGCTACTACCCCACGTGGGATGACTCACATGCTGACGAGCTGCTGGCGCGCTTCGACCTCGACCCGAGGGCCAACACCAGCACCCTCTCCCGTGGACAGGGCACACGCCTGAGGCTGCTCATCGCCATGGCGTTTCGTCCCGACCTCCTGATCCTAGATGAACCAGGGACGGGCCTCGATCTGGCGGGCAGACGGGAGCTGCTCAAGAGCGTCGTCGAGGTCGCAGGGTCCGGCGAGCGGAGCGTCATCATCAGCTCGCACCAACTCGGTGACGTCGAGCGTATCTGTGATCGACTCCTGGTCCTGAACGACGGCCAAGTCCTCCGCGATGGCACGGCAGAAGAACTCATCGCGGACGGACAATCTCTCGAGGACGCCATGTTTGGCTGGGGGGCCGCGTGAACCGTACGCTCCAACTTGCCTGCGTTCATGGTTGGGTGTCCCTCAGACTCACCGCCTCTCGGAAGTACTGGCTTCCACGCCTCACGATGGCCACCATCGCAGGCTACGCGCTGCTCTTCGCCTCCCAACACTTTGATCCGAACAGCTGGAGTCCTGTGGTGGCCAGCATGCTGGTCGGCCTCAGCTGTCTGCCGCTCTCGCGGACTGATCTCACAGGCACAAATCTGCCCCTACCCGTTCCACGACGCGCCCTCGCTGTGGTGAGCATTGCCACACAACTCCTGGTCTGTGTCGGTGTTGCCATCATCTTCCTGCTGGCCCAAATCGGATCCACCCTCATCCTCGTACTGGAGCTGAATCGATTCAGCGGGTCAGCCCTGGGACTCCCTGTCTGGGAGGAATTCGTGATCATGTCTGGGATTCTCATCGCAGGCATGCCCTTCGCCCTGGTCACCGTGTTCGGATGGAGCCATGCCCGCGCACCACACAACGCCTGGCCCAATCGACACTGGAGAGAGGTTCTGCCAAGACTCCTTGCGGTAACGGGAGTCCTGACTGTCGCGGTAATTGCCGCCGACCAACTCACCGCTCACCCACTGCTCACCAAGTACCTACAGATCTGGCTGAGCGGATCGGTCCTGTTCACAGGTGCCGCGGTATTTTTCTTCGGCTGGACGCACATCTTTCCTGACTCAGACAGCAGGCATCGCCCAGCGCGCCCTGCGATGCAGCAACTCCGCCAGACCGTCTGGCGCTCCCAGGGCATCAAGTGGGCTCTTCTCATCTCGGGTTTCGTCCTCTACATGGCCTCCTCAGGCTGGATTCACCACCGGGCTCGGCCCATTCTGATCTGCTATGCCGCCCTCTTGCCCTTCTTCACGATGCCTTGGCTGGCTGGCGGGGAGGCGGTGGTCGGCACCGAGCGACACATGGGCATGTGGCGATGGGCACAATCCGGCTGGAGGCTCGCGCCGATCCCTCGGGCAACCGTTCAACGCGCGCTACTGCTCGACACCATGGGCTTCGCCACAGCGGCAATCGTCGTCCTCCACGCCATCGCCATCATTGCGGCACAGTTCCTCGAGCCAAACCCCAATGTGGACTCTTGGGTACAGGACGTGCACAACTTCACCTGGACCTTCACCTGGTTCACAGGCCTTGCCCTGCCCGTCATGGTCCTCGCCATGATCCCCAGAAGACACTTTGGCATCGCACCGGCTGTGGTGGCCCTGCTGGCCACGCTCTGGGCTGCCCGCACAGCCATCGGCGGCGCCCTGTCCCTCTCGCTGCCAGTCGAAAATCACGCCATCATCGTCGCGTCATGGTGCATTCTGGCCGCCATCATGTTGGCTCAATTTGCGTCCCCGAGCAGCCAACTCTTCGACGCGAATGCACCCGCTGGTAAAGCCTCTCGACGCGCAGGCATGGTCCTCACATCACGCGCCACCCTCTGGTCACTGACGGCGGTGTTCTCTGCGTCCGCAGTGACAGGAATCATCGTCCACCGAAGCCTGCTTAGGGATGCCGCGGAAGAGCAGGCCGTGAACCAGATGACCAGTGAGCAGGTCGATCGCCTGGTCCACGACCTGCAGCGCGTCGCTGAGCTGGGTGTCCTCGAGATGCCCACCCGAACACGCGATGCAGGTGCGCTACTCAACCCCTACATCGGCCTCGATGACGGGACCCCTGCCCTCAAGGAGGTGTGGTGGAGCAATGTGAATCATAAGCGCATGCTCAACCGACGGACGCACTGGTCCACGGCGCCTGACGATGTCGAGATCGGCGACCTATCCATCCTGAAGCAGTTGATGGACTACGACCACTGGGAGGCGGGACGCCTGCCCAGCGATGACGCCAGGCAACACGTCAGCAGTGCGTACGATGCCTACCTGCGCGACGTACCCGACCAAGTCTACCTGAGCACGTTCCAGCCGGCCCCGAACCCACTTGCCCTGGTGGACCTGGCAAAGTTTCGACTCCTGAAAGGCTTGAGGACTGGCGATGTTCTACCTGCGCTCCAGGAGGTCCGTCACCTGGCCCGACTGATTCACTCCGACGAGACGGTGATCCACACCGTGATGGCGATCGCCATCTTACGCTTTGAGCGCCAAGCCTTCACGGCGGCGATCGAACGTGGACTGGTTGAGCCAACCGACTGGGCGGTGCCCACTGAGGACGACCTCAACGCGATGAAGCGCGTGGTCGTGACCACGGCCTATATGCTCGCAGGGGGCGCTAACGCTGAGCAGTGGGAGCGAATTGCAGCGCTGGGACCCGAGATCTTCGGACTCTGCTCAGCACTCCACGACGCCGTCTCGATCGAGATGGCCTACCCGATCATCACACCGTGGCCGGGAGAGATCTTTCCGACCCGAGTCATGCCATTTACCGAGCCCACCCTTGAGGCAAGTCGCTGCACGCTACCGCTGGCGCGACGCAGCCTGGAACGCGTCCGAAGTGCCAGCATGAGCATGATTCCGGAAGATACCTTCTATCGGATCGGCCGCCTCAACTTCATACAGCGACTGCTCAGCAGTGAAGTCAGGCGCTCGACCTTGATGATGCTTCATGTTCCCTACCTACGCGGCCACGCTTGGACAGAGATCGAGACGTACGTTCAGCTGACAGGGATCTCCATGTACGGGGAGCGGCCCGAGGACGACTGGAACGGTGTGAGGGTTCGCCACCAACCGGGACCGGGTGCACCGACCGAGTGAGGGGTCTCTGCGGTCCGCTAGCGAAGCTGCAAAATCTTCGCTGACCGTCCCTCGGGCCGCCACACCACGATCTCTGCCCGATCATCCCCCGTGAGATCGCCTACCCAGAGCTTGTCTTCGGCCTGATCGAAGCCCACGCCGAGAGTCGCCATGGGCTTGCCCTCAAAGCCTGAGCCCGTTCCCCTGAGCACCTGTATGGTCTCGCCACCCTCGGTGGTGACGAGGTCAGGGATACCGTCGCCTGTCAGGTCGCTGTTGAGCTCGTCAGCAGAGTCTCGGTTTCGACTGCCCACAGGCACCACCACGCTGTGTAGATCTTGGACCTCTCCGTACCGGCCATCGGTCATTGCCCTGTAGACCAAGTCCACCCGAATCTTCTGCGAGACCAGCGCGCGCGTGAGGTTGCCCACGCCAAAGTCGATCTCAGCCGCAGCCAGTTCCTTATCGCCGTCGCCATCGAGATCGATCAAGCGCACCATGACCACTGCGTTCTCACTCACCATTCGCTGTGGCGACCCGAAGCCTGTGCCTGTGCCCTTGGCGAAGACCAGCTCACCCTCTGAGCCCATCCAGCTGCCCTTTGTGACCCAGAGCTGGGCGGTGAAGTCGGTCAGACCATCGCCGTCCACATCCTCAAACCACACCGAGATGGCGCGCTTCTTGGTCTCGCCTTTCTTGCCTGTCCAGTCCCTGTCCTTGGGGCTGACGTCGACGGGAAGCATCACGGTCTGCTTGGCCTGCAAGCCATCCGCCGTGAATGGGTAGACCGTGAGGGTCTGGCCTTCAGACACGAGCACATCTCCGAAGCCGTCTCCGTTGAAGTCGTCCACCCACCACGAGGGAGAGACCGAGGCTGCGACCACCTTGATGCCCCCCATGACCCGGGTACTCAGTTCGCCTTGTCCACGGATGGGGATCAGCCCGCGCTCCGTGCCGTCAGCGCTCAGGATGCGGAGCGTTCGTCCGTTGCTCAGGATGGTCTCAGGGATGCCGTCATCCTCGATGTCGACAAAGACATCCGCAAAGATCGGTGTGGTTCGACCGAGGCCGCTCAGGGCGGTTCGCGCCTCTGCAGCAAGGCGAACGCCGTCTTCTGTGACCTGCATGATGCCCTTCGGGCCCTGCGCCCATAGACCTGATTCCACATCAAGCACAAGCGGCGTGTTCTTGAGATTAGCCGACCACTGACGCTTGACCGATGCTTCCTGGTCGAGGTGAAACACCGTGACCGTCGCGGCCTTAGGTGCACTGCCCTGGCCCTTGTGGGAGACCGCGATGAGCTCAGACTGTCCATCCGCATCCACGTCACCTGAGCGCAGCTCAATCACGTCTGGGGGCAGGTCGATGGGCACAGCGATGAGGGGCACGGAACTCTCCAGTGACGCACTTAAGTGGATGCCGTTCCCGCGGCACCTGGGTATGACCCCGAAGTAAGTCCGCACCTTCCTGAAACGCATCGAGGACCAGGAGTAAGGCACATGGATGATCAAGATCACGGCTATGGCCATGGTGCGAGCATGGGCTGCGAGGCCATTCTCATCATCATCGTCGGTGGAATCGGCGCCTTGTTCTTCGGTATGGACTTCTTCAGCTTCCTCGAGTAACCGCCCCTCACTTGATTTCGACTGACAAGTAGAATACCCGCCCTCCTCGTCTTTTATAGGGGGTGCCGTAGTGTGGTGGCTGATCTGCAGTTCATTGGGGGGTCTGGCCTGGGCCGACTCCGGTAGCGACGCCTCGCGGTGGAGTACATCTGGAGAGATCCGGACAGCGGTGGATTCCATCGACGCCTTCGCGGTCGACGCCCTCGGAACGGAGCCCAGTCAGGGCCCGACATTCAACAGCCGCATCATCGCCGGCGGGGGCCTCAAGATCGGAACGAGCAGCCGCTTTGATGCAGAGATCGAGTGGTCTCACCCGCAATGGACCCCGCGTAAGGCACGCTTCACCACCACACAGTCATGGGGCAAACTCAGCATCGGTGCAGACACCTTCGGCTGGGGTAACGGCATCCTGGCACACGACGGGCGCAAGGAGAGTCACTTCGGTGATCCTGAGCGAGGCAATGTGGTCGGCCGCATCTCCTACGGCATCCGCCCATCCTCCGCCCTCGAGGCTTGGAGCGTCTTCCTGGCGGGTGACGTCGTGATTCGGGACGAGAACGCGGAGATCATCGAAGGAGATCTGGCGAGACAGCTCGTCCTGGGCTCCCGATGGGTTGAGGATGACCTCCAGGTTGGCGTCTTGGCCTTGGTCCGGTGGCAGCGGGACCGCAGAGACCCCCTGTACCCGAGCGAGGATCGTGCGGAGAGCGTCGCCGTTCCGGTTGACGTCTTCGTGTCAAAGACATTTGGCAACAAGACGGACGCCCTACAGGCAACCATCCGCTCGGAGCTTGCGCATGTGCGCGGCTCGACTGACCGTCTGTGGAACGGCGATACGGGAGATGGCGGAGGACACATCCAGAGTCTCGGGATGAGCACCACCGTCTCCGTCGCGCACAAGGACTCCGGACTGACCCTCGATACCGAGGTGGCCTATGCCTCGGGCGACAACGACACCTACGACGATGTCTCGCGCACCTTCACGATGCACTCAGACCACAAGCTGGGGCTCATTCTGTTCGATGAGGTGCTGCCTCAGATCACAACCCGATCGGTCGAGCAGGTCTCTGATCCCGGACTCATCGCTCAGCCCCCGTCGGGACTCCGCTTCACGGAGGCCAAGGGCGGACTCACCAATGCCGTGGTGATCAACCCTGTTCTCGTCTGGCAGACAGAGCATCCCGTGGCTGCGCGCGTGGGCTGGCTGCAAGCATGGACTGCTGGCGACTGGGCCGACGTCTACCAGACAGCAAAGCAAGGCGGCTACAACACAACACCTGGCGGTCAGACACCGGGCTCCCGAGACTTAGGCGGCGAACTGGATGCCGGACTCCGCTACAGCCCATCGCTCGGCCAGTACCTCACGCTGGGTCTGGCAGTCGAGGGTGGAATCTTCTTTCCCGGTCAGGCCCTCGACGGTGTCTTGGACGAACCGGTGAAGACAGCGCGGCTGCGGGCCGCTGTGCAGTGGTGAGGAGGAGAAAGACCATGAGAATTTTGACGACAACTTGGATGCTCTGGACCGCCATCGCTGGCTGCGATCCCTCCGGTGAGCGAAGCGATGGTCTCATGACCGCCCAACCCAGCGGCGGTCCCGCTGTGGTCTGGGATATCGAGGCCAAACCTCTCCCCGAGATCCCGCTTCCGAACGACTCCGCGACACGCCTCGACGCCTCGAGCACAACAGGTCGTCGATTGAACATCAGTGAAGACGCCTCCACCGAACTTGAGCGACGCAGCCGTAGACAGTTCAACCGCCTCGATGGCTTCGGTACGTACGCCCCCATCACGGTTTCCTTCGACGCTCCACTGGAGCTGACCAACATCATCGAGCGGCACAAGGACACCGACTTTAGGAATGACGCTGTCTTTCTCCTGAACGTCGATGAGGACTGCGAGCGGTTCGGCGAGGAAGTCGCCGTGGACATCGGCGGCGGACGCTTCCCGGTGACCCACATGCGTCGGGGTGCCCGGGAACCCAACGCCGAGGCACCGCTGGGGTACTGGCTCAACCACAGGGGCTCGTTCTTCCGCTACGACCTTCAAGCAGACAGCAACAATCTCTTGTTCTCTGATCGACATGAAGACATCAACCGAAATGGTGTCATCGATCCTGGTGAGGATCTCGATCACGACGGCGTCTTGGACCAACCAAACTTCATCGACCCTACAGTGTGCGACGATGCGGTCGCGGGCAGCAGCGAGCACGACCGCTGCGTGGCCGACAACCTGCTCACCTGGTACGAACGCGAGTCAGACACCTTGATCCTTCGACCCATCTGGCCTCTGGAGGCCGGCTGCGCATACGCAGTGGTGCTGACAGACCGACTGACGGGCGAGGACGGCAGACTCATTGACTCTCCATTCGCGGCCGTGAATCCGAGGGATCAAACCTCAGATCTCACGCCTGCCCTCAGCATGCTGGGACGCTACGGGCTCTCCGTCGACAACATTCGGTTTGCCTGGTCCTTCACCACGGGCACGGTGACGGCGGACATGGAGGCACTTCGGGCCGGCCTGTATGGAGAGGGTGTCTTCGCTCAGCTGAGCGAGGAATTCTCGGTCTCGGACTTCGAGCCGTGGACCCGCGGTCGCCTGGCCGCCTTGAGTGATCAAGAGGCAGACCCTGCCGTGGCGGACGATGTCCTACTGCCTGGCGCATGCGTCGGCAACGCCATGACCTGGCTGTGGGGTCAGGGCATGAACGAGTGGCCCGCAAACATGTGCGCCATCGAGGCTGACCAGTCCACGATCGCCGATGTCTTTGCTGGAACCTTCTCCGCACCCGACCTGCTCGTGGATCGGGACGACATGGCCACAGAGGCCTACCCCTCCACCGTCGATGAAGTCTGGGAGCTCGATCCGGTGTCTGGCGAGATCACCTACGGGCGTACTGATGTGACCTTCTGGTGCGCCCTGCCCTACGAGGGTGACACCACGTGTAGTGCCGGAAACCCTGAGGGCACGCCCTTCTGCAAGCCCTACCCCGTCGTGATGTACGGACACGGTTACGGCGGCTCCCGCGCCGAGGTGAGTCTGCACATGGGGCGCCACACTGCCATGGGCTACGCCGCCTGCAGTCTGGACTACTACGGCCACGGCTTGAACGTCTGGCTCCAAGACCCCACAGCATCGCTCGCAATGAGCGTGGCCGGCCTGGAGTTCAACAAGCTGGGCGTGCCCGAACTCAAGGCGGTGATGACGATGGGTCGTGACCGCGACCTCGACAACGACGGACTCTCTGATCCCGGTGCCGACATGTGGACAGCTGACGTCTTTCACACCCGAGACATGGTCCGACAGTCCACACTCGAGAGCACACAATTCGTCCGAATCCTGAGATCAATGGACGGAGAGACCGAGTCCTCAGACGGCGGCCTCCTGGGCGACCTGGACGGTGACGGCCGTATCGATCTGGGTGGCCCAGAGAACACCATCGGCGCCTGGGGCGTGAGCCTGGGCGGCATCATCACAGGCGTGCTGTCAGGCTCGGAGCCTGGCCTCAACGCCGTGTCACCGAATGCAGGCGGTGCTGGTCTGGGCGACATTGGCTCGCGATCGGTCCAGGCCGGGGTCCCGCAGGCTGTCATCCTGCCGATCCTTGGCCCATTTGTCTCTGGTTGTATGCCCACTGACAACAACCAGCAGGCATTGCCTGTGGGTGAAGCGACTGACCAGGACTGTCACAGCGGTAAGGGCGGCTTCGAGGGACCTTACACCGGTGGTCAGCTCCGGCTCGCCTTCATCCTGAATGATCGTGCCAAGGTTCAATACCGCGAATTCGCGCAGGTAGAGGGTGTCGAGGCCGGCGATCGTCTGGTCCTTCGGAACCTCAATAACGACGAGGAGGCTGTGGGTCGTGTAGACGAGCGCGGCTTCTTCCGCATGTCGGTCCCGTCCGACGCGCTCAACGCCACCGATCGGCGCTCGCTGATCGGCCTGAAGGGCGACGAGACCGGCCAAGGCTCCGCTGAAGACAACACCCTGCTGGGCGATGCACTGGAGCTCACCATCCATGTGGGCGACACCGATGACGTCCGCACGGTCGTGAACTCATTTGAGCAAGAGGTGGTCTTCCAGGGCACCGTCTACCCGGCCGATACGACCCTCGTGGCGCTCCAAGAAGGCCTGGGCAAGAAGCGAAACTCTCCTGACCTTCGTCGGTTCATGGGCATCGCACAGAACGCACTCTCCTGGGCCGATCCCGGTGTGTGGTCCGCACACGCCTTTCTCGAGCCTCTCGATGTGGACTACGACCCAAATGTCTCTGGCGGCAACACCCGCGTCCTCATGATGCCCACCGCAGGTGACTCACAAGTCCCGACACAGACAGGCATCGCGATGGCCCGTACGGCCGGTGTGCTGGGAAGCTGGCTTCGCGACGACGACATCGGCCCCGAGTATGGCTGGCGCGAGATCTTTGTGCCTGATGACCGACTGGGCACCACACCTGACGACTACCTGGTGGACAACTTCGTGGTCGAGGGCGATCCAAGAATGGCCCGCTACGGTGGACATGCAGAGCCCGCTCCCGGTGTCCTCTTCGACATCGACAACGTCAGCGATGGACTGGCCGAGTACACCTGCGGTGATTCAGACTGGAGCGCCTACATCGGCGAGAACGGCTGTTTGGATGCGTACAGGGGCGAGGACATCTTCTTTACGGTGCCCACACCCGAGCGTGGCCAGGAGCTTCGCTGGGATCGACCGCGAGGTGATGGCACCAGCGACGCCATCCGCGTGCCGCTCTTGAGACCCATCGGACAGCACGGCATCTACAACAGCCAGTCCTTCCGTGTCTTTGATAACGACAGCTACATGGTGAACTTCACCGTTCGATTCCTGGGCAGCAGAGGAGCCAATACGACCCACGAGGCGGGCTGCGACTGCTCCGCTGCAGACCTGTCGACGTTTACGGTCAACGGCGAGCCCTCCTCACCTGGACTGGATGCCGTGTGCACAGAGGACGATGTGAAGGTGTGCTCGGCTGACTGCGCCGCCGCGTGGGGACTCCTGCCGCCGCCTATCGCTGAGTGTAGCCCTGCACGCTGAGCCATCGTCGCCACGCAGTGTCTGCGGTGAGTGAGGACATGCATCGCTCATCGACATTCGGGTTCAACAGATGGGTCCCGCGGGCAGCCCGTTAACTGGTGAGTGTCCAGTCTGTGCTCCTGTGGATGGGGTTCAGCCGACACCGAAGGGACATCACTCAAGAGGCTCCAACTCAGCCTCCTATGACGACTCAAGGGTCGATTCCTGGGTCTCTGGGAAGGCGTCGAGCCCAATCTGAGCCAGCAAAAAAAGACACCCGCTGGGGCCAAGGCCTCAGCGGGTGTCAACATTCAGCTTTGGAGGAGAATCTACTCGGCTGAAATCTCTGCGTTGGTGCCGTCTGGAAGGTGCGCCACAAGTGACACATCACCACCGTCGGTGTTCACAGCGTACACAGACACGATGTCATCAGTGACGCCCACGTCCGGAATCTTGAAGCAGGCATCAACTGTGGCGTCTTGACCGACGTCGAAGCCGACGTTCACGGCTGTGCTCGGGAGGTCGAAGTTGCCCACAGCGGCGAACGCGAAGTCCGTAGCGAGGGGTTCGACTGGAGCGCAGGCATCATCGACGGCCCAAACATCCACTGGGTCGAGCGCACCGAGCGCTCCAGCGTGGATCACCTGGACACGAACCTGACCCTCAGGGATCGACATGCGATCCTCTTGGGCAGCACTCACGGTGAACCCGTTGCCAGCGTCACCACCAGCGACGTAGCCGGCAGCGAAGACAGACCATTGTGCGTCAGCAGCAAGCTCGAAGCCGGCAACTGTGAACACAGAGTCGTCGATTGTGCCGCCCGCAGGGACGATGTCGAAGTCGTATGTACCAGCAGGCAGGTCGACGAAGTCAGTGGTGTCCTTGAATGCGAAGGTGATGCCAGAGGCTGCACCGTTCACAAAGACATCAACGTCCGTTCCGGTGTCTCCGGGAAAGACGCCGAAGTGCGCAAGGCGTACTTGGCCAACGTCGGCATCGGCATCGGCGTCAGCGTCTGCGTCTGCGTCTGCGTCTGCATCGGCATCAGCGTCTGCATCGGCATCAGCGTCTGCATCAGTGTCTGCATCGGCGTCGTGGTCGTGGTCGTGGTCAGCGTGGTCGTCGTGACCAGTGTCGTCCTTGTCGCTGTCGCAACCGAGGGCCAACACCAAAGGAAGAGAAATTAGGATAGATTTGTACATCTCAGTCGTCCCCATAAGGCGGTGATTCTACTCAAAATCTAATCAGTTTGATTTCAAGCCCACACTGAATACTTTTTGAGTAGGTACTGCGCAAGGAAAATCGCCTCCCTCCGTGATCTAAATTTCGGAGTTTACGGATTTTACCTGCGTTAAACGTCATGTTTCGGCGGGTAATTTATTTACTGAAACCGGCTCATTAAAAACCTATTCAGTTCTCGATGCACCCCTCTTCAAAGACCCGTGCCGTTCAAAAATGGTATGACGGGGGTACCGATGACCACACGCCGACTCCACCACACACTACGCATTGCTCCGAAGGACAGGACCGTACGTCCTTCGCTCGCATGAATGACGTCCTCCAGCTGAAAGATACCCAAGCGGAGCAGACCTCGTGGCAGACGTTCTTCGCCAAGCCGCTCCGTGATGAGCTCGCCGATACAGCTGACGTAAAGGTGCTTCTGAGCGCGGGCTTGTTGATCCTGGTCAATGGTGAAGAGCAAACCGCCCTCCAAATCGGCCATTGCGACACCTACAGCAATGGCTACATCCGCATCGGTGAAACGGTACTTCGATACATCGGTCAGGAACTCAGCGATGCAGGAGGTCGATGTGTCGACATCCTGAGCAACCGAATCCACGACATCTACGATGATCCTGAGCAGTCCCAGCAGTGGGAGCAATACATCCGATGGGCCAGCATGCAGCCTTCACGGGCATATGCCCTCCATCAAGAAGGCTCGACCTACCAGGGTGAAGAACTCCTGATACGGCTACTCGAGCCGTGTCAGGCCAAGTGCTCCTTTTGCATCTGCCGGTCAGGCCAACCAGACCTGGTGTCGAGTCTGCATGACGTACAAGATCGGCTGAGAGAGGGACGCGAGCTGGGGAGAGAGACCGTGGTCTTCACCGGCGGAGAACCCACCCTCGTCAAAGAACTCCCTGACCTCATCGCGCTGGCAAAAACACTGGGCTACCTCACCATTGGTCTGCAGACCAACGGCATAAAGCTCGCCGACCGCCACTACACCCAGACACTCAAGGACGCCGGACTCACCCGAATCCTACAGTCGCTCCACAGTCACGACCCAGCGACCCACGAGACCATATTCAAGATCGAGGACTGCTTTGACACGTGCGTTTCGGGTGTTCAGTCTGCCATCGCTGTAGGCCTACGAGTGACACTCAACTTTGTGACGACGCCACTGAACATTGACCACCACACCGCCTACGTGGAATTTGTTCATCGTTCGTTTAGACGAAAGCGCACGCTGAAGAACCTGCTGGCCAGCCCCCACCCCTCGATCACGTTTAGCGTGATGTCTCCTCAAGGATGGGGGGCACAGCACGAGCAACAGCTCGGTCAACTGACAGACATCGCCAAATCGGTAGGCCATGCGCTCGACCGGGCCAAACAACTCCGGATGGACGTGCGCGTGCCTGGGCTGTGCGGCTTCCCACCATGCCTGCTGCCGAATCATGCCCACCACTTTGATGAACTCTTCGAAGAGCGACCGGTACGGATCCCCACGAGGACCCTGTTCGATGGGTGTCATGGCTGTGCTTACGAACCACGATGTTCAGGATATTGGCGAGGCTACGTGGACCAGCACGGGGTCGGGGAGTTTGTACCCGTACCGAAACCGACACCCTTTCCTCGACGCCGGTCAAGGCGACGCTGACACCACAAGCAGCGACCCATCCCATCCCATTGGGCGTGATCGGGACGAGTACCGGCAGACATGCAGCCACTTGCGCAACCGTCGGGGCTAAATCTCGCTAAGGCTGACCAGCAGGTGAGACAGCGCAGTCCATGACCTTTTTGATCTTCTTGGAGGTCTTCTTACCGAATTCTCCGCCATTCTCGGCGACCTCTGAGGCCAACCCGAAGAGCGTATTGTACACCCGATCCTTGCCACACATCTTGGTGACCTTCACAGTCTGCGAGGTGGCCAACTGCTCATCCCATGCACCACGGACTTCCGCCCAGAACGACGATGTCTTGTCCCAGTAGGTCTCCGCAGCAGAGAAGTCGAAGTCGTGAATCCGTTGGTATCGGTTGATGCCAAATTCGCGTGCCAAGGCGGGGTTATCGGCATCAATCATGCCCGGGCTGGTCAGGACTGTCTTGATGTTGTCTTGGCTGTGGACCCAACCTGTAGGGGTAATGGTGAGTCGATTGGTTCCGACCAAGGCATGGTAGTCGGACCGAACGGAATGCTCTCGTCGTGGCAGTGGCCTCCAAGATGACTCGCCATCCCACGCGGAAAACGAGCGATTGTGGGTCCAGGTTCCCCGCATCGTGTACCGAGGTGAGTCATCAACTTGGTAAACTGTCTGCTGCCACTTACCGCTGCGCTGGTCGGCAGTCAGTGTCTGTGTCTTCCACTGCTCTTCGCCGATGAACTCCAGCGCCGTTTCTGGCTCATACTCCCAGTCCTGGCGCCAGTGCTTGACCAACATCGGCGGTGAAACTGTACCGTCCGGCATCTGCATGAACATGACGATGATGTGTTGCAGTGAGATCACGTCATCAGAATCTTCAAGGACAAACACGCGCTCGGTGGCCCAAGACCGGTATGGCTTAGTCAGCTCCGAGTTGGCCCCGTAGAGCTCGACCTCGAGGAAGTCGAACGAGATTCTGAAATCGCCAGCCATCGCCAGGATCGCACGCCGATCTCGCTCCCGGGCATCGATACCGTCCTCTTGCAAGGTGTTCCAGTGATCGCTCGGATCCTCCGCCAACTTGACAGGCACACCCGTGGTCTGACCACCCCTGAGCTTCACATTCGGCTCGGTGTAGTCCATCCAGCCAAAGACATATGGTCTGGACTTGGCCTCCGACTCAGCGGAGTATGCGGCCTTTGGTTTGGCATCGTCAGACTTTGCCTGGTCACCGCTGGGGTTGGCGAGGGCAATGGCCGCGGAGAAAAAAAGTGTCGAGATCATGGAGGATTCTCTCATGGCGTGAGGTACACGCCGTTGGGTATTGATGGTGTGAATCGGGACCGGATCAGCGGCGCCCGTGGGTCGCTATTCGGCGAGTGGCGCCCAAATGAAAGTCGGGTTGTGTAGATCGCCAGCAGAGGAGTAGTAGGTGGTGATCTGGAGCTTCCAGGTCAGATCGGCGTCGACCTCTTGAACCAAGTACACGTAGTCCTTGGGTGTAAGGACGTGGGTCGACATGTCATAGTCGTACCAACCGTCCAACAGATCGATCTCGCCAAATTCCCAAGACTCATCCGGTGTTGCCGACGTGACGTCGCCGAAGTCAATGTCGGACAAGACCGCTCCGGCTGCTGATGACGCGAGAGCTGTGTCCCAATTCTGCCAAGCGATGTGCCAATCGGTGTCCACCTGAGTCGCCGTGCTGAATGAGAAGCAGGTCCACTCATCGGTACTCGAAGAATTCAGCGTGGTCTCAAACACGCCACCATCTTCCGTTGTCGCAGCCAGACTGTCGCCGGCCGCACAGTTGATCTCAATGTCGGCGTCAGCATCGGCGTCAGCATCAGCATCAGCATCGGCATCGGCGTCAGCATCGGCATCGGCATCAGCATCGGCATCGGCATCGGCATCGGCATCAGCATCAGTTTCCGGCTGGCTTACCTCCTCCCACGAGAAGCTCGGATACCCCGACGTTCCTGCATCATCATAATAGTCATCGAAACGAAGCTTGACATAGGCGCCGTCCGTCGTCTTGAGGACGTAGACCACATCAGCGGGCGTCAGGATGTGGGTGGAGAAGTCGTAGTCATACCAGTCCTTCATGGCGTACTCAGGAACACCGTCATCATCTTCGTCTTCGACGTCTACCAGGTACGTTCCGCTCGGGGCGTACTCGATGGCGTCAAAGTCGGGGTCGGCATCCAGAATGGCAACCTCCACACCTCCAGAACCGCTCACACCACCATTGATCTTCGGGTTGAAGCGCTTGAAGGCCAGGTCCCAGCCATCTCCGGAATCTGTCTCATCCACGATTCCGCAATTCTCGAAGTCAAAGTAGACCCAGTCCTCTTCTGAGGTCGCGTTCACAGTGGTGGTCACAATCCCGTCTGCATCGGTTTCACAGGTGATACCGGCGCCTGTATCTGAGGATTTCGATCCTCCGATGTCTCCTGTACATGAGGTCAAAAGGACTACGGCAAAGAAGCTGTACCAGGTATTCATGGCGCTACTGCGCTCCATCGTTGAGCTTGATTGGATACCGGCCCGTGAGGCCAGCGAGGTAGGTTCGAGGTGCAATGGGGAGGTAGTCGGAGTCGCCGGCGTCACGGATATTTTCGACGCCAACAAAGAGCCGAAGGCCTGCACGACTGAATCCGAGGTCTTGAGAGACTCTGGCGTCCAGGAGCATGCTGGCTGAGGAGTTCATCCGCTCATCTTCTCCGTCCCCGTCCGCGTCGAAATAGAACGCCTTGGCGCTGCTCCAAGACCCGCGGAGCATGAACGATGTGTCGGTACGAGGAACGGCCTGTTGGATTTCACCCGATACGCGATGGGTCGGGCGACCCTCGAGGGGTCGGTCGAGTTCCACGTTCAGGGTGTGGCTGAAGGTGTACCCACCGTTGGCGGTGAATCCCGTCCAGAGGTCTGCGGCGAGGTTCACTTCCCCACCCTGTGTGACTGCCTCAGCGACATTGATGTAGGCGTAGCGCGCTGATGAGCCCGCACCACCTTCGTCAACCGTACCGAAGTCGATGAGGTCGTTCACGTCATTCCGGTATGCGGACACCGACGTCACCACATCATCGCTGATTCGCCAGTCAACGCCTGCACTGACGTTCCGCGAGGTCTCTGGCTTGAGCTCTGTATTTCCCTCGACCACGTACCCAGCACTTGTGTTCTCGAATCGCATCAGCAGCTCTTTGAAGCTGGGCGCACGGTATCCCCACCCCACTGATGCCCTCAGCGCCAGGCCAGGCTTGGGATCGAACCGGAGAGCGAGTCGCGGACTGGGATGGACGCCAAACTGGGAGTCAAGGTCCATGCGAGCACCCGGCATGATGGCGAAGTACTTGCGTGTTGGCAGCGTCCATTGATCCTGGAGGAATACGCCCAACCGTCGGCGTTCGCCTTCGCCTGCGTCCAGTCGATCAGAGTCCATCTCCTCGTGGAGAATATCTACACCGACGGAGCTCAGATGCTGATCATCAAAGTTGTGATCGTACTGAATCGACCCCTGAACGAGCACCTCTCGCGTGTCTTGGTAGGAATCCTGGGCATCCGATTGTCGCTGATCTCTATTGAACTGATCCCGGTACCATGTCGTGAACAGGGTCAACCGGAGATGGTCACGGGCCGTCAGCCAGGCATCAGAGCCCACAGCCGCCTGGACCTCTTCGGCGAGGTTGCGGTCATCATAAATCGCTCCGGCGGCGCTTTGCGCAATCCCCCGCTTTTCTTCCTGCCGGTAGCTGAGTCTCGGTGTGACCGTCCAGTCTGGCGTGATGTCAATATCGGTCACATTCCCGACATGAACCATCACGCGATCAGGGCCGTCAGTCGACGGCGTCTGAGGGGTCAGATCAAATGCACTCGCAGCATGATAGCCGCCATGAAATCGGGTCCCCAGCTTGCCCTTCTGAAGCCCGATGCTTCCACTTCCATCGACGTCACCGATCGATGCGTAGCTGCCATACACATCTGATGAGAAGGGGGCATCAGCGCGCCGCGTGATCAGGTTGATGACGCCACCCATGGCGTCTGCACCATACAGAACTGAGCTCGGACCCTTGACGATTTCTATCCGCTCAATCCAATCAACCGGATACCGGGCCAAGTCGATTGCGCCGTTCTTCCGACCAACCACACGCTGACCATCGATCAAGATGAGGACATGTTCTGGACTGAGTCCCTGCAAGCGAATGGCTGTACCCGCGAAGGACCGCTCGAAAGACACGCCAGCTTGCGACTTGAACAAGTCGGCCACGGTGGACGCACCGGACCGCGCGATCGTCTCGCGATCAATGAGCTGAGTGGCAATAATACTGGTGCTGTTGAGTCCATCCGTTCGGCTCCCCGTCACGACCACCGTGTCATCGGACTCCGGTCGATCGCCAGAATCATCGTCACCCCAGGCGATTCCTGTGACCCCGAGCCACACGGCCACAACCGTCGATAGCCTCTTGCACATTGCCTTGATGTCTCACCAACCTATTGTTGATTTTGATATTCATTTTCAATAACCGTCTTTGAAGTCGATGAACAGCAGAGACTTTTTTTGTGATCCTCTCTTTCGCAAACGGATTGCATAAAGCCCCCTCATACGATAGACGCCGGGGCCGATGTCCCACAATCTCCCTATCTTCCGGTCAAAATGACATACGGACCCAACTGCTCCTGCATCACACGCCTCAAGGGCATCGTTCGGGTATGCGTCTGCTGCATCGCCGTCGATATCTGTGTGTGTACGGTGTGTGACTCCGCGGGCATCGCCGAGGCTGCACCAGCAGCATCGAGTGCAGCATCACCTGAAGCCAAACAGATTGAACCTCCTCGGCTGCTGGAGCAAATCGACCTTGAGTACCCGCAAGACGCTGCGTCCTCCGGTGAGCACGGCGACGTTTCCATCCTCGTCGACGTCGACGCCAGCGGTCGCGTCGTGAAGACACGCTTCGAGTCTGGACCGGAAGTTTTTCGCGAAGCCTCTATTCGGACCGCCAGCAGCCTCAAGTTCTCACCAGCCACCGCAGATGGTACCCCAGTGGCCGCAACGACACGCGTGTCGTTCCATTTTGCACCACCTGAACCGTCGGGTGGAGGTGCCGATTCTCTCGGCAGCGCAGAGATGGTCATCCACTCATCCAACCCGGACCTGGAAGACACCCGAGCGCGGACCACTCTCGACGAGAAACAGCTCGAGCGCACCGCCGGTGAAGACTTTGCACAGACCATCTCTCAGGTGGCCGGCGTCCGAATCGGCGGTACGGCCGCAGATGCATCAAAGCCCATCATTAGAGGCCAGCAAGAACGACGCCTCTTGGTCCTGAACAACGGGGTTCGCCACGAGAGCCAAAAGTGGGGTCCCGACCATGCAACGGAGATCGATCCGTTCTCCGCTGGCTCTATCAGCGTCATTCGCGGCGCCGCGGGTGCGCGCTACGGTCCTGACGCGATCGGTGGTGTCGTCTTGGTCGAGCCTCCCCCGATGCGCACAGATCCCGGCGTCGTGGGCAAGGTCCTCACGTCCTACAACACGAATGGAAAGCGGCCCTACGGCGCACTTCGCGTCGACGCAGGCTCCGACTCTGGGCTCTCGTCACGAGTCGAGGGTAATGCTGCCAGAAGTCAGCCGCTCTCGACACCAGACTACATCCTGGGCAACACCGCATCGCGCGTCTGGAACCTCGGAGGAACCCTGGCCTACACCTGGGACTCGGGTGATGTGCACGCGTCCTGGCATCATCATGACTTCAAGGCGGGTGTCTTCTACGGCAAGTCGCACGGCACACCGGATGCGCTCAAGGCCGCGTTCGAGGCGGACCGCCCAGCGACTGCGCACCTCTGGACGGCCGACTACGGCATCGAGCGTCCGTACCAGGACGTCACCCACGATCTGGGCATCCTCGACAGCGAGTTTTACGGGGAGTGGGGACGCCTTGAGGCCACCTACGCCGTCCAGATCAATCGCCGCCAAGAGTATGAGCAGGTGCGCTCCAATATCACCCGCTCCCAATACGACTTCACGCTTCGTACCCACTCTCTCGATGTTCACTACGAGCACCCAACGGCGAGCGTGAGCGTCGGCGACTTGGACGGCGGGCTGGGAATTCAAGGCTCTTTTCAGGAGAACGTCTACCGAGGCCTCCCGCTGATCCCGAATTTCCGTAGCTTCTCCGGCGGTATCTTCGCTTACGAGCGCCTCTCATTTGAGCGAATAGATCTCGAGGCTGGCGCGAGACTCGACGCACTCTCGCGCGCTGCGTACATGCAGACGCACGATCACCAAGCGCACATGCGCCGGGGTTCGATTGATCCCGATGCCTGCACCGATAATGGTGAGAAATTCCGGTGTGCTACTGCCTACACGGCATCGTCATTCTCGTTCGGAACGCTGGCCCACGTTGTACCGAAACACGTCGATGTCAAGCTCGACTTGTCGACCGCCACTCGCTTCCCGAACGTCGATGAGCTCTACATTATCGGCTACGCACCCACTGCTCCCGTCTACGCCACCGGATACCCTAAACTCGACACGGAGACGGTGTGGAACAGCTCACTGACGACCGGTCTTCGTTTGGATGCGGTAGAGGCTGAGGTCTCGGGGTACTGGCAGTTCATTGAGGACTACATCTACTTCTCACCAGAGCTCGACCCCGATGGGATGCCGCGCTTCGACGTCACCATCCGCGGAACCTACCCGAGCTACAACTTCAGCCCCATCGATGCCGTCGTCTACGGTGCCGATGGCACCGTCAATCTCGGACCAAACTTCCCGATTGGCCTGAAAGCACAAGGGGGTGTGGTCCGTGCTTCATCCCATGAGACAGGCGACGAACTCATCGGTACTCCGGCGGACTACGTGCTCCTGACGCTCATGGGTCGCCCCCCTTCGGTCGGTCCAGTTCACAAGATCCAAGCGCACGTCTCCACTGAAATCGTGGGTTCTCAGTCACGTATCAAAGACGACGCCGACTTCGTCCCTTCTCCCGATGGATACGCCTTACTCGGTGCAGGAGTTGAGGCCGAGATCGGCAAGCGACAGCCCGTTCGCGTGGGGGTCGAGGTGCACAACCTGCTCGATACCGCCTACCGCGACTACAACAGCCTCCTCCGCTACTACGCCGACCAGCCAGGCCGAGACATTCGGATGCGCGTCGGAATGGATTTTTAACCAAACACCAGGCCGTCTCCGGCTTGGACTTTCACCAAAAACAATAACTCCTAGCTCAAGGATAAAATCATGACACTCACTACACGTATTGCGCCCATCTTCCTCCTCGGCTTGACCGCATGCTCGGACGTCGAGAAGGATGACGATCACCACGATCACCACCACGACCACGAGGCGATCTCAAAGGTCATCCTGGACCTCGTCTCTCAGGCTGACGACACTGAGCAAACTGTGACCTACTCCGACCCTCAGTCCAAGAACGGTGGAGCCGACGGCGCGATCGAGTTGACCGCCGGTACAACCTACGACCTGTCGATCACCGCCCTGAACGACGAAGAGACACCCGTCGAAGACATCACCATCGAGATCCTGATGGAGGACGTCGAGCACCAAGTGTTTTTTACCGGCTCGGTCATCGATGAGGGCCTCGTCACCTTCACCTACGAGGATGAGGACTCAAACGGTCTCCCCATCGGCATCGACAGCACACTCACTGGCGTTGCAGCGGGCTCTGGCGACCTGACCATTACGCTGCAGCACATGGCATTTGAAGACGGCAACCCCGTCAAGCGCGCAGGCATGGCTGACGACGTGGCTGCAGAGGGCTTGGCCGGAATTGCCGGCGAAGGTGCCGCTGACTTCAGCATCGCCTTCGACCTCGTTGTCGACTAATGATGAGCAGCGACCGTCCCCTGGACTGAGCTGATGAAAAGCACTGCGGCTGGTGTGTCGAGAGAGCGTCCTCTCATCGGCACATCAGCCGCTCGTTTTTGGCAAACACTGACTGGGCAATCTGTCGCCCAACCATGAGCACACGGCTCACATCATCAAACGGTGACACACCGTGCACAGGTGCCTGAGATCCGGATCTGAAACTGCGCATCGACCAGAGCTGGCGGGAAGCCGCCATCACGCGCCCGTACCTCGAGCGGGGGAAGACAGGTCACCTCGCTACACACTTCACAGAGAAAGTGCGGGTGTTCATCCGCCACTGGACGACAAGAATCATGGAGCTCGTATCTCCAGACCCTGTCTCCAAGATCCATTCGCCGAACCAAGCCCACCCCGGAGAAGTCGGACAGGACCCGCCAGACCGAGGCTTTGTCGTAAGCGCCCCCGGGGAGCACCCTCATGAACTCGTCGTGCGTCATTGGGGTGCGGTGTAGGTGCAGCGTGGTCAAGACTGCCAAGCGCTGCTCCGTCACCCGAAGGTCATTGCTCTTCAACAGTGCTCGAAGCTGGGTCTGAATGTCTTGTGATTTGGTAGACATAAATCGTTGTGATTGGCGGTGTAAGGCTGACCTATTCTAACGTCGACAGGCTGTCTGTCGATTGTACTTTTGAAGTGTTAGTCAGGTTTTCCCATGGAAGGGTGTCGGCCTCATGCCGGGTCTTGTGTGGGTCGTTCAGGGCGTACCGACCGACTTCATCGTGATGGTAATTCTGCCCACAGAACGACCACAAGAACCACCGCTCTTTGGTTACGGACTGGTTCTTCACTGAGATGGTGCCGAGTCTGGCTAAATCTTCAGACCAAAACCACAACCCTCGCTGGTCTCAGAAGATCAGACCGTAGGTCAATCGGCGAGATCCATCCCACGAGTACAGCATCTGCGTGTGGGGGTTGTAGTCAATGGAGCTGTTGTACCCACCCGGATTCATCAGGTACAGATCGGTGCCTGAGTCCTCACCGGTGGCTGGGTCGAACTTAAAGTTGACGTTGGTGAGAGATGAAGAGTAGCTGTCGGTCGCATACAGCTTTCCACACACCATAAAGGCATTGCCGATGGACCCCTTGTTGTTCGAGTTCGTGTTCCAGGTGTCTGTGATCGAAAACGTATCGATATCGATCTTGCTCAGGACGAGGCGACCACTGTTGGCGTCCGTCGAATAGATGACCCAGAGTCCTTGCTCGTCAATCGCGAGATCGATGTCACTGTAGCCGCCCCAGCCGTACGGGTAGTCGTTGCGGTATCCCGCGTCTGGAATCGATAGGACGCCCACATCTGCCATGGTTGAGAGGTCAACCTTTCGGATGTTGTTGCTGTTGGTCTCGTTGTAGTAGAGGTGGCCATCGTAGACCACGTGGCCGGTTCCATCGTACCCATACGACAGCGTCTGGTAGGTGGCGGACGAGCGGTACACCATGTCCAACCTGGACGGGAAGCGGACCACCTCAGTCCCGCCGCTATAGGAGTCCAGCTCCCATACCAGTCCTTCACCCAGCGTCTCCATCGGGTCCTCCATCCATGCACCCTGCGTCGATCCTGAGATGACCCAGTTGGAGGGGGCGAGAACGCTGGTGATGTCGCAATCACACTCACTGAGCTCATCGCTCACCCCGTCGCAGTCGTTGTCGACGCCGTCGCAGACCTCTTCTGCATCCGGGGCGGTCTCACTGCTCAAGTCATCGCAGTCGCCGCCGTCCTCGACAAATCCATCGGGAGCCTCGCATGCGAGCTCGCCAAAATCGGAATCCCCAAAGCCGTCCTCGTCGACATCGGCGTACCACATGACCCTATCCACGGCGTCATCGCCGTCGGTGTCGCCATCGCAGTTGTTGTCGATGCCGTCGCAGACCTCAGTCCCGCCTGGGTAGGCCAGTATCGAGCCATCGTGACAGTCATCCGAGTTGTCGACATATCCAGCGGGCATCTCACACGCGGTGATGGTCGTGGCGTCAGAGCCAAAGCCATCGCCGTCCATGTCCACGTACCAGACCTCGGCATCGCTCGATGAATCGTCCGATGTGGATGCATCGCAGTCGTTATCGATTCCGTCGCACAACTCCTCTGCCCCGGGATTCACTCCGACCGCGCCGTCATCGCAATCGCCATCGATCTCGATGTAGCCCACCGGCATCAGACACCGAACCACAGAGACATCCGAGTCGCCGTAGCCGTCGCCATCACCGTCACGGAACCACGTGGTGGCATCTGCCGCCGCACCCTCATCTGTCGCCGAATCACAGTCGTTGTCGATGCCGTCGCAGAACTCGACGGCACCCGGATGGGTTGAGGGATCCGTGTCTTCACAGTCAACGTCATTGTCCGTGTAGCCCTCAGGTACTGAGCAGGCGGACATCGGGCTGGATGCATCACCGTAGCCATCATCGTCAGCATCCGCGTAGAAGGTGGACCGATCGATCGCAGCGTCATCAACAGCGCCGTCGCAGTCGTTATCTGCGTCATCACAGACCTCAATGCCTCCAGGGAAAGAGGTGGGATCGTCGTCATCACAGTCAGCCCCGCTCGCCACATACCCAATGGGGAGTGTGCAGGCCTCAATGGTATCCAGCGAGTCACCGAACCCATCACCGTCTGCGTCGCGGTAGGCCAGAGCGATCAGGCCCTCGTCGATCTCGTTGTCGCAGTCATCATCGATGTCATTGCATGTCTCTGTGGCGCCTGGGTACACGGCTGGGTTCGAGTCATCGCAGTCCCCACCTCCAAGCGTGACACCATCACCATCGGCGTCGAGGTCAGCAGGCGCGGACCCCGTATCGTCGGTGTCGGTATCAGCATCAGCATCAGCATCAGCATCAGCGTCGGCATCAGCGTCGGCATCAGCGTCGGCATCCAGGTCCTCATTCAAGGGTACGCAGAGCTCGCCCTCGAGCGTTGTGCCCTCACCACATCCAACGTGCTCATCCTTCTCGCCACTGCAGCCAAACAGCGATGCTGCGACACAAACTAAAATAAATCCTGTGGGGCGCATGTCCGTCTCCTTACGGTCTCCCGAGCATACCGAAGTCTTGAGAGGGGCATGCCCACTATTTGACCGACATGCGACCGAAGATGGACTCGAATGTTCGGAACATCATACAGCCGCCACTCTGCTCGACCAGCGCGCATGGAACCGTCCATGAATTGTGCCCCTTTTGTGGACACCGCCACCCACGCTGCTTACCGGCCCTACCCCTCGAAAAGGGACCCACCACATTGGACTGATCAGCGCCTCAAACTCGCCATGAACGATCCCAAGCAACAACTCATCCAGCAGCAGCCTGATCTGTCGACGCCATGGTGGAAGCAGGGCGTCATCTATCAGATCTACCCGCGGTCTTTTCAGGATGCTGTGGGTGACGGCGTGGGTGATATCAAGGGCATCACCCGGCGGCTCGACTACGTGCAGTCCCTCGGCGTCAGCGCAATCTGGATCTCTCCGTTCTTCCGCTCGCCGATGAAGGACTTTGGGTACGACGTCGAAGACCACAGGGCCATCGACCCCTTGTTCGGCACCATTCGAGACTTCGATCTGCTCATCACCGAAGCACACCGCCGAGGCATCCGCGTGCTGATCGATCTGGTGCTGAGCCACACCTCGGATCGTCATCCCTGGTTCATTGCCGCGAGAGATACCCAGGAGAGCGAGCTCGATGACTGCTATGTCTGGGCCGATCCCAGCGAAGACGGTGGACCACCCAACAACTGGCTCTCCGTCTTTGGTGGCCCCGCGTGGACCTTCGAGCCTCGCAGAAATCAGTACTACCTGCACAACTTCCTGGCGACCCAGCCCGATCTGAACTTCCACTCCGAGAAGGTCCAGCAGGAAGCGCTCGCAATCGCGAGGTGGTGGCTCGAGCGAGGCGTCGATGGCTTCAGACTCGACACGGTCAACTTCTACTTCCATGACCAAGCACTGCGCGACAACCCACGGGCAATACGCCCGGATGATCAGGTGGTTCCAACAGAGAACCCGTACAGCGAGCTAGACCATCGATTCGACAAGAACCAACCGCAAGTGAGCGGCTTCTTGGACAAGCTCGGTAAGCTCTTGGAGGAGTTCCCGGAGACCATCGCGTTGGGAGAAATCGGCGCAGCAAAGGACAAGGCCCTGGACCTGATGCGCGAGTATCAGTCACCCGGTCGACTCCACCTGAGCTACGCATTCGATCTGTTGTCGGCGAAATTCTCGGCAGACCACTTCAGAGCATTCATCCGTGAGAACACCGATGAGGCGGGCCTGGTCTGGCGCTGCCTGGCCTTCTCCAACCACGACGTTCGTCGGACCGCCACCCGACTCGATCTCGATGATGCAGGCGCAAAGCGGACGGCCTCCATGGCGATGGCCTTGCTGCTCACCTTGCGGGGTACGCCATGCATCTACCAGGGAGAGGAACTGGGCCTCACCGAGGCCGACATTCCCTTCGAGCTACTCACCGATCCCTACGGCATCCGATTCTGGCCAGAATTCAAAGGTCGTGATGGATGTCGCACGCCAATGCCATGGGAAGACTCCGCGCCCCATGCAGGCTTCACCGCGTCGACTCAATCCCCGTGGCTGCCCATCCCACCGGAGCACATCAATGCGTCTGTCGAGCACCAGCAAGCAGACACCAGCAGCCAACTCCAGCAGACGCGGGCGCTGGTCAAGATGCACACTGAGACCGCGGCCTTCCACACCGACAAACTGGAGATCATCGATGGCCCACGCCAGATGCTCGTGTTCATCCGCGGCGAGGCGCCCAACGCGGCGCTCTGCATGTTCAATATCTCCGGAAGCCCGCAAACCATGGTGAGACCCCTCGAGTGGCGAGATGCAAATGTGGTCACGCATAGCGGGGGTATCAGCATGGACGAGCGTAACGAAAAGGAGACCTTCAACCCGTGGTCTTGGCAGATACTGATGACCCGCTGACTGCGCGGATGGTGTAATCTCGACGCCCTTCCCCCAGCCCTCCACGGTGTCCGCGACACCAGAGCGAGCCCCATGTCGAGCGCCTCCGAAGCCACCGTCAGCCATGCCAATGCCTTGACCCTTCACCCGGTCGACTCAGGAATCATCGTCGTCTACTTCGTCGCGGTGCTCGCCATCGGATTGTGGATCGGACGGAACACAAAGGGCGGGGACGACCTCTTCCTTGCAGGTCGAAGCTTGGGCTGGATGGCCATCGGTTTCTCGCTCTTCGCGTCGAACATCTCGTCGACCACGCTGATCGGCCTCGTCGGGAGTGCGTATGACGGCGGGCTCTTCATCTCGAACTACGAGTGGATGGCGACGATTGTCTTGGTCTTCTTCGTCCTCGTCTTTGTCCCCATCTTCTTGCGATCCCGGATCTCCACGATTCCCGAGTTCTTGGAACAGCGATTCGGCCGCGCGAGCAGACGCTACTTCTCTGGGCTGACGATCATCACCAACATCTTGGTCGACACTGCTGGCTCACTGTACGCGGGTGCTGTGGTGCTGCAGCTCTTCTTCCCTGATCTCGACATGGTGACCACCTGCATCGTGCTCGCTGTCATCGCCGGTATCTACACGGCCGCTGGAGGCCTCGCGGCGGTGGTCTACACTGACATCATTCAGGCTGTAGTCCTCCTGCTGGGGTCGTGCTTGATGACCTACTTTGTGTTCGCCCACCCCGCGATCGACTTCTCCTGGACTGCGCTCACAGAGGGCGTGAATGACCCCTCGAAGTTCTCGGTCGTCAGTCCGACCCATCATCCGCTGTCTGACCCCCGCCTACCCTGGCTGGGTACCCTCATCGGTGTGCCCATCCTTGGCTTCTACTTCTGGGTCACGAACCAGTTCATCGTGCAGCGCGTCCTGGGCGCCAAGAGCGTCGATGATGCCCGCTGGGGTGCACTGCTGGGCGGCCTGCTCAAGCTCCCGGTGCTCTTCATCATGGTCCTGCCCGGCCTGGCCTTCTCTGTGATCTGGGCTCAGGACAACCCGGGCATCGCGCTCGCAGCGGACAAGGTGTTCCCACACATGGTGACCTCGCTGCTCCCTGTGGGCGTGATCGGGCTCGTCCTCGCAGGCCTCATCGCAGCAATCATGAGCAGCATCGACTCCACCCTCAACAGTGCGTCCGCACTCATCACTCTGGACTTCATCAAGCCATCGAAGCCTGACCTGACCGAGGCTGAGGTCCTCAAATATGGCCGCGTATCGATGTTCGTGATCATGGTGGTGTCTGCACTCTGGGCACCGCAGATTGCTCAGTTCGACGGCTTGTTCAAGTACATCCAAGAGATGCTGGCCTATATGGTTCCGCCGGTGACAGTCCTCTTCCTGCTGGGTGTGTTCTGGCGAGCAGGTACAGCCAAGGGTGGACTGGCCACACTCATCGGCGGACATGCCGTGGCTGTGTTCTTGTTCCTGGGTGACAAAGGATTCTTGAGCGGCGGCGAACCGCTGTGGGGTGCGCCCATTCACTTCACACTCGTCGCCGGTATCGTCTTCGCAGCGTCCTTGGTGATCTACGTCAGTACGGCCAAGTGGGGCGAGACGAAGTCCGAGGAAGCGCTCGCGCCGCTGATGGTTCAAGCCGGTCCGCCGGCCCAGCCTGGCTTGAAGGACTACCGGCTGCAGTCAGCGTTTCTGCTGGCGCTGACAGCCGTGGTCGTCGGGATGTTCTGGTGAGCCTGTGATCGTGTCTATGGGCGAGGCGCTCATCGATCTCATTCATGGATCTGACGACTCCGCACCAGTCGCTCAGGTCGGCGGCTCACCGTACAACGTGGCCATCGCCATGGCGCGACTCGGACTCGACGTGGGCTTCTTATGTCCACTCTCACGAGATGAGTTCGGGGACAAGCTCTCGGACGTACTCAAGCGAGAGGACGTCCACCAGTGCGTCTCTGCGCGGTCACATGCGCCCACAGCGGTGGCAGAGGTCACGACCGACACACATGGACATCCCAGCTACGTGTTTCATCGCGATCAAACAGCGGACCGCGCACTGAAGTTTCATCCACCTGTCGAGAACTTGCCTGACGAGGTTGAAGCGCTTCATTTCGGATCCCTGGTGCTGGCGCAGGGCGAGGACTGGCCTGCATGGCGAATGGCCATCGTCGAGGCCCGCGAGCGGGGGGCCTTCATTGCTTTTGATGTCAATGTTCGACCGGCACTGATCGATGACCTCGACGACTACCGGCGGCGAGTTCAGGAGGCTGCTCAGCTGGCTCACCTCATCAAGGCCAGCGATGAGGACCTCATGCACTTGTTCCCTGCGTCCTCTGCCGCAGACGCCCTGCAGCGATGGAGCACTCCATCCACCGTGGTGGTTTTGACCCGCGGTGCCGATGGGTGTCAATTGTGGGCCCAACCCGGTGTTGCAACGTCTTATCGCTCAGATGAGCAGATCAAGATCATCGATACCGTAGGCGCAGGCGACACCTTTCAGGCCGCCCTGATCGCAGGCTTCATTGGACGCGGAGACATCACCGCTGCGCTGACGTTCACGGAGGCGACACAGCTACTGAAGTATGCTGCCACATCGGCACTGCTCAACTGCACTCGTGTTGGATGTCAGCCACCTACGAAAGCGGAAGTTTCTCGCCACCTGACCCAATACCCGTCAGCCTAAAGAGTCACGACTTCACAAAAAATGGTGGATGACTAAACCCAGCGCTGGTTACGACCACGGCCTCAAATGGAGACCCCGTGACCCATTCTTACGCCGCCCTTCTTGCTGGAATATTTGCCCTCGGCTGTGCCGAAAAATCGACGGAGGCTGCGGGCGATCCACCCAACATCGCTGGCGAGGGTAGCGACGCCAATACGTCCACGGGGCCGACCATCGACGCCACCGTGCGCGTGCTGGATGCCATGTCCGGATCAGGGATGGCGGATGTCACCGTCGAGAACGCGGCTGAGGACACAGCGACCACCGATGACAGCGGCAGCGCCACCCTCTCGGTCCCTGCTGACGACACGTTCTCAATCCTCCTTCAGCGCTCGGATGCCATCGATCACTTGCTCTTTGGCCCCACTGGAGCAGAGGACTTCAGCTACGTCACCTTTATGGCCACACAAGCCCTGGTGAGCGGCGTCTCCGCCATGCTCGGTGCCACCATCGAAGAAGGCACAGGCGTCGTTGTCGTTGGCATCGACTACGACAACCTCGCCCCTGCAGTCGGTGCGTCAGCAGACCTCGACGGCGAGCATGGCGACCCCTGGGTCCTGACCAGCGCAGGTGCGAGCTTCGGCGACACCATCTTGCCTGGCGCGATGGGCATGGTGGCGTTCTCGAACGTCCAGCCTGGTGATGTGAATGTCAGCGTCACACCACCCGCTGACGCCGACTGCACCGCCTTCCCTGGCGGGGGCGAGATGCCTGCGGCACCCGTCCAGGCCGACTTGGTGACCGTGGTCACCTTCCACTGCCGCTGAGCTCAGCGACTCGCCGGTACGCCGGTGAACGTGCCCTCAAAGACGCGGGCACAGTTCGTACCGAAGAACTCACCCTCGAGGGCCTCCTCGGTCCGTGAACTCACGGACACAACACCCGCGCACGGGCAGTCTCCACCACAACCGGTGGACCACGCTTCTCCGCGATCACTGATGGTGACTGCAGTGATTCGTCCGCCGCAGGACAAGAAATTGCAGCTCTCATCGGCAGTCCGATAGTCCCCCCCGAAGAAGGCCCCATCCGCCTCACAGATCCTGAAGAGGCTGGTGTCGCCCTCGTCTGAGGTAAGGAGCCATTCTTCGACATCGAGGACTGTCTCGAACTGTGCGACTCGGCCCGAGGCCACCGCGACCTGTGGGACGAGTGTGAGCCGTGTTCCAGCCTGCGCGACGCTAAAGCTTGGGGTGTCATCTCCGAATGTCATGAGCCACCACGGTGGATCCTCACATGCGCTCAGATCACCCACGGGCATCGTGAGCGTTCCATCCGTGTAGGACGTGTACTCACTCACAGAGCAGCTTCCCGTGACTGTCTGCCAGGTGTAGGACTCGCCCGTCAGCGTGAGCGTCCCGCGACAGTCAGACCACACACCGGATGGTCCTTCTTCAGGCTCGGGCTCGGGCTCGGCTGTATCCGGTGGAACCACCACGGCTCCGGTCCCAGTGTCTGTCGGGCTGGGATCCGATACCTCCACCTGCTCAATCTTGATGGTGGGGTCCGCCCGACATGCGCCGAGAATCAACAGAAAGACAGCGGCTCTGATCATGACCACCTCCTTGCTCACATACCTTACACCCGCATCCCACATGTGAGGGAGACCGTCTGTCGTCGCCAGCGTCCAAACTTCTTCTGGACCGACCCCATCCAGTATGATGGCTCAACAATCACCCCAAGAGGTACAGGCGATGAGGCAGTGTGAGTTCTGCGCCGGACCGGTCGACGAGTCCACCAACATCTGCGGAAGCTGCGGTGCCACACAGTCCACATGGCCACAGACTCCCTCAGGCGGGCCTGCGCCTGTACCTGTCCCGAAGGCCAGCGCCCTGTGGTTGGGCTGGATTTTCACACCGTGGCTGAGCGGCATCGGCATCATCTGGATCGGCTTTCGAGCCAGCAGGACAGACTGGATCGTTGAAGGATCCATCTACATGCTTCCATTCCTTGTCTTGCTGTTCTCATCGGACTCAGAGCCCTCAGACGCCCTCACTTGGCTGGCGATTATCTTCTGGATTTCAGCCATCTTCAGGGCACTCAAGATGAAGAATGAGTACAACGCGATCATGGCCACCAAGGGCACCTGACGAAACCTGGTCTGCAGCCGACCAAGCCCGTCAACGCAGGCTAAACTGAAGAGAGACCAGGGGGCACAGTGAAAGCCAAGAGTGAGGCAGGTCACGGGAGCATCGATGCGCTCGCCGATATCGCTGTTTTTGACCGCAATGGTGACGCAGTCATCCTCGACGGCTGCTGGAGTGAGCAGCCTGCTGTCTTGGTGTTTGTACGTCACTTCGGCTGAATCTTTTGTCGTGAGCAGGTTGCTCACATCCTGGAAGCGGAGCCCGAGATCCAACGACTCGGTGGCCGCGTGGTCGTCATCGGTAACGGCGCCGTGCCCTTCCTCGATGAGTTCGCAAGCAGCTACCCGGACTCGATGCTGTTCCTGACAGACCCCAAGAGGGCGGCCTACCGCGCAATGTCCTTGCAGCGCGGAATGGGGGGAGTGCGGGCACTCGGTATGGTCTCATCCGGTCTGCGTGCTTTTCGAGCAGGTCACAGACAGGCCAAGGTCCAGGGCGACCCCATGCAGCTCGGCGGTGTGTTCGTGGTGGCTCCAGGCGGGTCCCTTGTCTTTGCACAGCGAAGTAAGACCGCCGGCGACCACGCCGAGGCTTCTGAGATCGTCCAAGCGCTCGCGTCATGGTCCAGGGGTGCAACCTCGACTAAAACTGGCGTCGAGACTTGAATACAGAATGCTGGGGAGTACAGTCAGTTCAACTGAGGTAGCCCATGCGAACTCGATCCCTTGCCGTCCTTCTGCCCATTCTCATCATCGCAACAGCATGCGAGAATAAGGTTCCCCAAGATCTCTCATCGGTCGATGCGGACGCAGACGGTGGACCCATCGATGACTTCGAGGGTGATGAGGCTGGCGAGTGCTCTGACGATGCTGACAACGATCGTGACGGATTATTCGACTGCGATGATCCTGGGTGTGCTGGTTCGGCTTCATGCTCAGATGATGATGCAGACGCAGACGCAGACGCAGACGCAGACGCAGACGCAGACGCAGACGCAGACGCAGACGCAGACGCAGACGCAGACGCAGACGCAGACGCAG
>Ga0115012_10000135_pt1 | contig 42135 bp, 31 predicted proteins | sample TroAtlMetagenome_FD_88706 | JGI IMG/M metagenome (GOLD analysis project Ga0115012, IMG submission 88706) | Marine eukaryotic phytoplankton communities from Atlantic Ocean - Tropical Atlantic ANT10 Metagenome | ecosystem: Environmental > Aquatic > Marine > Oceanic | place: Tropical Atlantic... | reverse complement strand
TGAGGAAGGTGGAGAGTGGTATGCGCTGCGGGAGAAGCAAGAGATTGAGCGCCTTTTGGACCTTTATCGGGATTCTGCATTGAGGATTGATGCTGCGAGCCAGATTCTGTGGGAGCATTTCCTTAGTTTCTACAGCCAAGATGGAGTGACCGGACTGGATCTTGACGAGGAGGAATCCTGTCGATTCCTCAATAGAATGTTTTGTCAGGAAGCGGTCAGAGGTCGGCTGGTCAACTTGGATACTCGAGAGTTCAAGGTCGTTAAGGAGCCTCTGAAGTGGGTGTGTGATGATGACCCGGCCAATCCTAACTGTTTCGCGCTCCAGCTGGTGACCAAAGGAGGGGAAGATGTCTCGCACTCGGTGCGTCTTCTTCCGGGGCGGGAGGAGCTCTACCAGTCCGATGAGACGGTCTTTCCTGGTCCTCCACGTTGGCTTGAAGAGACGGAAGTGATGCCGAGGTATTTGATTCCCAAGACCGTCATCGATAGTCTTGAGGGTGTTGAGTTTCTCAGGAAAATTGGTGCGAGGCTTCCTGAGTCGATGCGCCGACGGGTCGTTGACCTCGATCTCTACCCCAGGTTCGAGATGAAGATCGTGCAGGGTCTGACGGCAGCCGAGACCGAGCACCTGGTCATCGATGTGGCGGCCTTGGAGAAAAAAGAGCGACGAAGCGAAAAGCTGATCAAGGGAGGGTGGGAGCTCGTTGAACAGAAGCCCGTCAAGGGAAAGCAGCTTCTCCGTTTTGCTCGAGAAAAGCTCTATCCGATACCTGGAATTCTGGCAGAACTGGGCCTCTCCTATGACGAGAAGCTCGATGCCTTTAAGACTCGAATCACAAAGCAGTTCCCTGAAAAATTTGCTGAATGGAACGAGAGAATGCCTGATTCCGTTGAGATCGAGATGGATGGCAAGTTGCGGACAATTCTTGCTGATCCGGTTTCAGCGGCGGTCAGGTTTGAGGTCGTCAATCAGGAGATTGATTGGTTCGATCTCAGGGTCGTGATTGATGTTCAGGGGGTAAACCTGAGCAAGGCCCAGATCCGTCAGCTGGTAGCTGCCCGCGGTGGGTATGTCCGGATGGATGACGGATCGTGGATGCGCCTTGAGATCAAACTCGATCCGGACCAGCGCGATGCTGTAACTCGTCTCGGTCTGGATCCCTTCGACTTGTCCGGTGATACCCATCGGATGCACGCAATGCAGCTGGCCGATCCCAAGGCAGCCGAGGTGTTCGATCCCAAAGCGTGGAAGCGTATCAAAGATAGCGCCAAGGAGATTAACATCGAGGTTGAGCCCGAGCTGCCTGCTGAGTTGAACGCCGAGTTGCGTCCGTATCAGGTAGATGGCTTCAACTTCCTGGCCTACCTCGCAACGAATCGCTTCGGGGGAATTTTGGCTGATGACATGGGACTCGGGAAGACGGTTCAGAGTCTTGCGTATATTCTGTGGTTGCGGCAGCTTGCCAAAAATCAGGGTAAGCATATGCCAGCGCTGGTTGTGTGCCCGAAGTCTGTTCTTGATGTCTGGGCGATGGAGGCTGAGCGTTTCGCTCCAGATTTGAAGGTGCAGGTCCTCAGGAGTCGGGATCAGCTGGACCTGAAGGCATTGGAGACTGAGCTCGATGTTCTCGTCCTCAACTACGCTCAATTAAGGGTTGGTGGTGATGAGCTCAATAAGGTCAGGTGGTTGGTGGTGATCCTCGATGAGGGTCAGCAGATCAAAAATCCAGATTCCAAAGCGGCTAAATCTGCGAGGGACCTGAACGCAGAGAATCGGCTGGTTCTCACGGGAACTCCGATCGAGAACCGGTTGATGGATATGTGGTCGTTGATGGCCTTCGCCATGCCGGGGGTTCTCGGTTCTCGAGCGTATTTTAAGAAGCGCTTCGATAAGAGAAAGGATCCTAATTCCCAGAACAGGCTTGCCGCAAGATTGCGTCCGTTTCTGCTGCGGCGAACCAAAGGTCAGGTTGCCAAGGATCTGCCGCCTCGAACCGAGGAGGAGGTCTATGCCAACATGGACGGAATTCAGATGGAGCTTTACAAGGCGGAGTTGAAACGAATCCAGAAGGCTCTGCTGGGTCTCGATTCTGACGAGGCAGTCAAAAAGAACAGCTTCGCGATTCTGCAGGGGTTGATGCGTCTCCGGCAGATATGCTGTCACCCTGGCCTCATTGATCCTAAATATCTCAAGGAGGAAAGCTCCAAGTTGACTGCCCTTTTTTATCTTCTCGATCAGCTTCGCGAGGAAGGGCACAAGGTTCTGGTCTTCTCTCAGTTCGTGTCCATGCTGGAGATTATTCGAACTCAATTGGAGGTGGACAGTCGCCCCTTCAATTATCTGACCGGTCAGACCAAGGACCGGAAGGGAGAGATTGAAAAATTTCAGACCAGTAAGGATCCTTCTGTCTTTCTTCTCTCGCTGAAAGCTGGGGGTTCAGGTCTTAACCTGACCTCAGCCTCCTATGTAATCCTCTACGACCCATGGTGGAACCCGGCGGTGGAGAATCAGGCAATTGACCGGACTCATCGTATTGGACAGAAAAACAAGGTCATTGCTTATCGACTTCTTACCAAGGATTCAGTTGAGGAGAAGATTCGGGTGCTGCAGCACCAAAAAACAGCATTGGTGACGAATGTGCTCGGGGATGAGGGCTTTGCCAGCAACTTGGCTCTTGAAGACCTGCAGTTCATCCTGAGTCATGGAGGAGAGCTTGACGGAGAAGCGGAAGCGGGAGCCTGAACAATTGCGCATCGAAGCCCAGAATGCCTTTGGAGCAGTAATCACAGCGCTTTAGGCGTCCCGTTGGGGCGATCAGGCTCGGGAGATTCCGCCTCCGGCTGGAGCCTCCTTTGAAGAGGCGATGTAGGCTTTTAAGTTTTCCGTTGTTTGATGGCGGAAGAAGTGCTCCGTTAATACCGTTGCTGGAGACGGGCTCCCTTGCCGTCTGCTCTCGGGCACAAGCTCCCATCGAAATCGTCATGAGTCATAGAAGTCTTTTCCATTTTGTTTTAGCCGCCTTGGCTGTGTGTTTTGTCATCTCGGATAAAGCGTCAGCGAAGTCTGCTGCCGACCGGGATGTCTACAAGGGTGTGGTAGTCCCAATCCTCCGGGCCAAATGCTATCAATGCCACGCCGATGTTTCTGACAATCCGAGCGGTAAGAAGAAGATCAAGGGAAAGCTGGAGCTCACCTCGCTTGAGTTGATGAAGAAAGGGGGCGACGAAGCGCCTGCCGTAGTAGCAGGGGATTTGGAAGAGAGCATCCTTCTCATGCGGATCAATCTTCCTCACGACGATGAGGAGCACATGCCGCCTGAGGGCAAGCCTCAGATTGAAGATAATGAGTTGAAAGTTCTGGAGTGGTGGATCAAGGCAGAGCTGCCGGTGGGGAAGTCAATGAAGGATGCCGGTGCACCTGATGACATTCTCGCTGCGGTAGAAGCCCTTCCCACCGATGAAGAAGTCAAAGATGCGCTCGCGAAGATGTATGCTCAAGCTGGGGCTAGCGCGGCACGCCTTGCGGCTGCTCGGGATGCCATGAAGAATCCAATCGCTGAGGTCTCCGGTCACTTTCCGAACTCAATCGGCTTTATTTCGCAGCAGGACAGCGACCTTACGTTTACCGCTGTCAGCATGCGGAAGGACTTCAATGATGAGCATCTGGAAAAGCTCAGTCCGGTAAGCGCAGGGCTGGTTGATGTCAACCTGAGCGCTACGTCCATCACGGATGCAGGCGCTGCAACTTTGGGTAAGATGTCCCGGCTTCGCAAGTTGTGGTTGAACGGAACCGGAATCACGGACTCTGGACTGGATGCACTGCAATCGCTTACTGATCTCGAATATCTTAACCTCTACGGAACGGAGATTACGGACGCGGGTCTTAAGAAGCTTGCGGGATTAAAAAACCTGAAAAAGCTGTATCTCTGGCAAACGAAGGTAACCCCGGGTGCGGTTGAGGAATTCAAGAAATCCGTCACGGATTGTGACGTGAATATGGGTATTAAGGTTGAGTAGAAAAGGACTCAGTCCTCCTTCCGGCTTTAGTTGTCACGAAAGCGGTCACGAAACTGCTGTCGGCGGTCTGCATCCCGGAGGATTCTTTCCTGCTGGTCTCCCGAGAGTCCGCTCCCAGGAAGCCACTCACGTGCTCCTTCCGGGTCTCTCCGGATCCAAGAACGTGCAACGCCATTAAGAGTTTCAGAGCGCATCTGGTCATCAGCGATCGATCCAGCCCACTCCGCAGCCATTTGAGGGTCTGACCCATCGAGCTCATTGGCATAGCTCTTCACGGCAGCATCACGCGACTCCGAGGGGGCCATATCTTGAAGGAAGTTTCCGGCAGCTACTGGATCTTCCCGGGTCCAGCGCTCCATTGACTGGCTAATAGCGCCGGACCGGGTGGCGTCGGGCAGGTCGGCGACCCACCGGACAGCCTGCTCTGGATCTTCCTTTCCAAGTTCCTCGGCCACCTCACGGACGGCGCGTTCTGCATACTCCTGGTCGGCATGGCTTCGTACCCACTCGGCTGCCGCAGCGGGATCCTCACTCGCATATCGATCCGCAATTCGGTCGAACGCGGAGGCCTTAATGGTTCCCTCGGGAAGGTTTTCTGCCCAAGCTGTTGCATTTGGCATGCCGAGAGCAATCTGAGCAGTGGCAATAGTGTCAAGCTGTCGGTCAAACGCGTAAGCTCGACCCCGGTCAAGCCATTGTCTGCGCTCGTCCCGGGTATCTGAATCGGCCACCTGAGCTCTCTGTATCTGGTCGAGCTCCAAGACATAATCCGTGGCGCCATCCGGGTCAGTGCTTGCCATCCCGCTGACGATTCCCTGGGTGAGGACTCCCCTGGCCATCTCATTATCGACAGAGGCAAGGTAAGCTTTGGCACCCTCTGGATCCTTGCTTGCCCATCCTGAGATTGCTGCGATTCCGGCTTGGGCCTGACGCCGGGGATCTCTCTTAAATTCATCTATTGCCTCCATTGCAGCCGATCCATCGATCTGTCCCCAGGCCCGGAGGAAGAGTGTCATCTGTTCATCGGATCCCTGGCCTCGCTTGTTTTTAAGTTCTTCAAAGATGTTCCCCGCAGAGGAGGCATCCATCGAAAGGATGAGCTCCGCAAACATGCGATTTGCAAGCAAGGGATCGCGCTCGTTGAGAAACTGTCCGATCGTCACCCGTGTTCCATCTTGGCCCCCGCCGCGGGTGATACGATTTGAGTTTCCAGCGCTTCCTGTCGTATTTGCTAAAGATCCACTTCGGGAAATTGACGACTTGCCTGTGCTCTTCCGGATGAGGGGTTGGTCCGATCCTGCCGCATCTCCGGATGTGGAGCGGCCAAGCAGGAACGCGCCCAGCGCCAAAGCGAGCCATACAGTGTTCAGAAGGAGATACTTTTTCATGGGAAATATACTCTTAATTATATCAGCGTGCTTGGAATGGTAAATCCGCATGAATTTGGCAGATTAGAAGTCACTAGGTGTTTTTTTTGATTTCTCTGTGAAGCCAAGCCTTTCCGTAGGTCCAGAGGGCTTCTGCAGCCCTCTTTTTGAGGTCCATGGCGTCAGCAGCCTCAGCCATTGTCATTCCGACAAAATAGCGAAGCTTCACGAGCTGCGACACCTGTGGATCCTCTCTCTCCAGCTTGTCGAGAGCTTCATGAATCGCAATAAGCTCTTCTCTCGGGGCCTTGACTACAATGGAAGACAAGGCGGAATCCAACTCAACTTTCTGTGCGCCTGATCCGCGCTTCTGACTGAGGTGTTTCCGTGCGTGATCGACCAGAATTCGTCGCATTGCCTCAGCGGCGGCCCCAAAGAAATGGTTCCTGTTTTGCCAAGAGCCAGAGGCGGATCTTTCCAGTCGTATCCAGACCTCATGGACGAGCGCGGTTGCCTGAAGGGTATGGTCTGACCGCTCACCTGCCATCTTGCTTCTGGCCAGGCGGCGGAGCTCCTCGTAGACGGCAGGGAGGAGATCTCCGGCTGTACACGTTCCCTCCTCCAGGCGACAAAGGATACGAGTAACTTCTTCCAAGGTTCTTTCAGGTTCCGAAATCGGATGGGCTCTGTCAATTAGACAGCTAGCAAAGAGTTTTCCACGGGAACTTGAGCCAAATGACGCATTCATAAGAAGTGAGAAAGTGGTAGACTTCTCATTCCGGGAGGCTGGAATTCAGGCATTGGCCTCCGCTTCTGTGGCCTTAATTCATCGTTAGTTAAAGTGATTCAGCCCAAAGGTGAGGAGATGTTTCCTGTCAACAGGGTGCGGGAAATATTCACCGCAGCGATCTCTTGTGAGAATGCCAGTGCGCGGAAGGATCTTCTGAAACGTGAGTGTGATGGCGATAAGGGGCTGCAGGAAGCCGTTGAGTCGTTACTATTTGAATCAACTCAGACAAAAAGCTTCCTGGAGCGTCCGGCGGTCGAAGATCCAACGAGGGGTCTGAAGAGTGCGGAAGGTCTTGGTGCTGGTGAGGGACCGGGCGATTACATCGGACCCTACTTGCTTCAGGAGTTGGTTGGAGAGGGTGGAGGTGGCAGGGTGTATAAGGCGGAGCAGCAGCAGCCTGTGCGAAGAACAGTTGCCCTCAAAATTCTTAAGCTGGGGATGGACACGCGAAGTGTCATTCGCCGCTTCGAAGTCGAGAGGCAGGCTCTGGCGGTGATGGATCATCCTCATATCGCAAGAGTTCTGGATGCGGGCGCGAGCCCTGATGGGCGACCCTACTTTGTCATGGATTTCGTCGAGGGGACGAATATCACAAAATACTGTAACGGGGAGAGGCTTTCTTTGAGAGGTCGTATTGTGATCATGCTGAAGGTATGTCGAGCCATTGAGCATGCCCATCAGAAAGGGGTCATCCATAGGGATCTAAAGCCCTCAAACATTCTTATCGTAAAGGGCGATGGTGGGCCAGTTCCGAAGGTCATCGATTTCGGGGTGGCAAAAGCAATTGATTCGCCAGAAGCGGATATGTCAGTCACTGTGCATGATACAGTCGTAGGGACTCCTATCTACATGAGTCCTGAGCAGGCTTTCCGCGATGAGGTCGATGTTGATACACGGAGTGACGTCTATTCGCTCGGTGTTTTGTTATATGAGTTGCTGACGGGTTACACGCCGCTCGATGCTGATCGCGTGAGAAAGCTCGGCATCGACGGAATTCGCCAAGCGCTGAAGGAGTCTGAGTCATACCGACCCTCTCTCCAGTTGCGTCACTCACGTGTCGATGATCGTGAACGGATCGGAAGTGAACGCTCGTCGACCATGGCGCGATTGGAAGCGGAGATTCGGGGAGACCTTGATTGGATCGTGATGAAGGCTCTGGAGAGAGACAGAACGAAGCGCTATGGGGGCGCGAGTGAGTTTGCGGCCGATCTTGATCGCTACCTACGGCAATTGCCGATTCTGGCAAGTCCACCCCGCGCTGCCGACCGGATTGGCAAGTTTATCAAAAGGCACCGGACATCGGTAGTGGCATCGGTAGCATTGCTCGCTGTTCTCGTTGGGGGAGTCATTGTCAGTATGCGGCAGGCCCTGAGAGCGAGCCTCGCTGAACAAGAGGCTCGAGAAGCTCAGAGGGAGACGTCATTTGCTTACGAAAGGGCTCTCCGCGACAGGGAAGAGGCTATCCGGAGCGAATCCATGGCAAGGCTTCATGAGTATGTCGCTGATATCAATGTGGGGTATCACGCGGTGGAGGATGGGCATATTGCGAAGGCTCTGAGCCTTCTCGAGCGGCAGCAGAAATCTGATCCTTCGGGAGAATTGCGCGGATTTGAGTGGCGTTATCTTGCATCCCTTTGCCTCGGCGCTCCGCACCGGACGCTGTCTCGTCAGGCTGCCCCGGTTCATTCTCTTGCGTTCTCTCGAGATGGAAGCCTGCTTGCCGTGGGAACCAGGGAATCAGTTCAAGTCTGGGATGTTGAAACAGAAGAACCTCAGATCTCCGTAGCGGGACCTGCCTCGGCCGTCGCCTTTCTCGAGGGAAATGAGGAATTTGTCGTTGCCAACCGTAGCGGAGTCGTGGTGCACGATCTCGAGAGCGGCGAAGTGCGCCGTGAGCTGATCGGACAAGTTGGAGGGGGTGCGGTTAGCCTTTCCCCAAGTCATGAGCTTCTCGCGACGAGTGGAGGGGGTGGTGTTACTTTATGGGATACCGAGAGCTGGCAGTCGGTCAGGCAGTTTCCGAATGTGAGTGGCCCACTTGCGTTCTCTGATGACGACCAGGTTCTCGCTACCGGATCAGCGGAAGGAATCGTATTGTGGGAGGTGAGCAAAGGGAGGCGGACCGTTCTTGAGGACTCGGCTGCCCCTCTGCGGGGATTATTTCCGGGAGGGAGTAGAATCCTTTTTTCGCCCGGCGGTCAATTCGTTGTGGCGCCTCATGTGGAGAAATCGGAGCTCGGAATTTTCTATCTGGGAATTTGGGATGTTGAAACGGGCCAAGAGCTGGGGTTCCTTCCTAGTAGTCCGGCGGATGAGGGGCACTCGGGAATGATAACTTCTCTTGCGGCAGATTGGGGTGCCCAAGTTATTGCTTCAAGTAGCTGGGATCATTCCGTGCGGCTCTGGGATCTTCAGAACAGGCGGCTTCTCCGCTCTCTTCATGGTCATCGGGGTGAAGTGTGGGCAACCGCGCTTTCGCCAGAGGGGAGTCTGATTGCGAGTGGGAGTAAGGATGGCGAGGTAAAGGTCTGGCCGGTGACGGGGCCTGCTGAGGCAGAAGTCCTTGAGGGACAATGGAAGCCTCTGAGCTTTTCTCAGGATAGTCGGTATGTTGGTGCGCTTAATCGAAAGGGTAAAGTTGCCATTATTAATCTCGATACCCGGGAAGTGGTCCATGAGGTCAAGGTTGATTCGTCGAACGAGCGCTACTCTCGTTTTGTCGCGGCAATGACCAATGATCTGGTCTCTCTTGCGGAGGCGATGCCCCGGGGAAAGGTGCGAATCAGGGATTTGGACAAAGGTCAGGTTATTACGGAATTTGAGAGTGGAAGTTCACGGGTTGATCAGATCGTCATGGCTCCCGATGGTCTTACGATGGTGACCGTGGGTTGGCGAGATGACCTGGCATGGTGGGATATGAATGATCTTTCTGCGCCAATCGCCCGCATTGTTGGTCGGCAGGCAATCTTTTCAGCTGACGGGAAGACCCTCGCTACCGTTGAAAGGGGAGGGAGTAGTGTGATCTGGGATACGGGCACAAGAACAGAGCGCCTGCGGATCGAGCACGGAGACCAGTCCTTCGGGTCAAGTGTTGCTATATCGCCAAGCGGGACTGTGCTTGCGCTTACCTTTGGCATTGATGACTTCGAAAATGCGGTCAGCCTCTGGGATACGGCGACCGGAAAGCATCTGGGAGCCTTGCAGGGGCACAAGCAGGCAATCTGGTCGGTGGCATTCTCTCCTGATGGGCGAACTCTCGCGTCCTCCAGTGCAGATGGAAGCCTCAGGTTGTGGAATGTGGAATCAAGGCGAGAGCTGATGTCGCTCGAAGAGGGTGGAGCTGGCCTTGCCCATCTGACGTTTTCACCTGATGGCTCTTTCCTTGTAGCAGGCACTCCTCCGTTTGCTGGGTCGGGGCAGATTCGCATCATTTATGCGCCTGCCATCGGTCCCCAAGGACCCGAGAGGCCGATCATTCCCTGACCTCAGGGAGTTCAGGCAAGGAAATTCCAAAGAGAGAAGCAGTGGCCTCAACAAAGCCGGTATGTTCTTTCGGCGCAGCACGGTGCCACTTTGTCAGGTACTGAAGAAAGGTTTCTCCTTCAGGGGAGGGCGAGGAGTTTAACCACCGGATGGCATTCCAATGCTCCGGATTCCGTTCGAGCAGGGTCAAGAGGACGAGGGCAATAGCACCATTTTTTTTTCGATCGGTGGGATTACCAGAAAGATGGGCTGCATGTTTCTGGTAATACACGGGTAATCCAATGCGTAGGATCTCGATATAATCATCCCGCCCTTTCTGGATGTTGTCAGCGTAGTCGAAGAGAGCAGGAGAGTAGCTTCTCCAGTTGCCATAAGGAGGAGTGGTCCTCCATTCCCGTGACATCGCCCGCAGGCAGTAGAGTGACGCTGTCTCACAAAGAGACTCTTCGAACCATAAATTCCCACGATAATCATTCTCGTATCCGCAGAGAACGTGGCAGATTTCGTGAGAAAACTGATAGGCGTACTGTGCCCAGAAGGTTTTTTCAGTGGCCAATTTCACTAAGTATTCCCCTTCCTTGCCTCGCTTGAAGAGTGCGATAGGCCCATGATGGCCCCGGCTTACCTGTACGGTAAGAGCCGGCACCCCCTCCATCTGTTTCAGCAGCTGGTCTCCCGCTGATCGACACACCGCTTCAATGTCTGCTCTTGAGGCATTGAAGTTTTCAGGGTTGATCTTGATCTTGAGAGATTGTTTTGAGTCGGCATTGCAGATGCCCGTGGTCCAACTCAGTAGGACAGCCAAAGCTGCTGAAGTAACTGGTGTGATTTTCATTGAGGTTTCGACTGACAGAAACGCTTGCGCGATTCGTGTGCTGGATCTCAGTAAGCCCCTCGGATATGCTGATGAACTTCTTCCAGGTAGAACTGGCGGAGGGCCAAGTGAAGGTCCGATGAGAGGGGTGGAATCTTGGTGACGCCGGCGTTTTCGCGGGCTTGGGCGGAGGAGCTCGCTCCGGGAATGATAACGGAAACTGCACTGAAGTCTAAAATCCATCGTTGGCTCATTTGAGCCATTGTCATTCCCTCTGGGACGAGGCCGCGAAGATGATCAGCCAGCTCAAGGCCCTTTTTAAACGGGATTCCTGCAAACGTCTCCCCGACATTAAAATGTGCTCCATCGCGATTGAAGTTTCGGTGGTCATCTTCCCCGAAGACGGTCTGTGCAGTGAACTTTCCGCTGAGTAGACCGCTCGCTAGCGGGAGCCGGACAATGATGCCGACCCCCAGTTCCTCCGCACGAGGGAATAGCTCATCGATCAGCTTCTGTCTAAACGGATTAAAAATGACCTGAAGGGAGACCAGATCACTGTGCTGCAGGCAGGTCAGCCCCTCCTCGACGCTTTCCACACTCGCACCAAATTCTCGTATCAACCCCTCATCCTTAAGCTCTCGTAGCCAGTCGAAGATTGCTCCGTCGAGAAGTACTGAGTGAGGGACGCAGTGTAGTTGAAGGAGGTCAAGGTGCTGTAATCCCAGTCTGGCGATACTTTCCAGGGTGGATTTCCTAAGGTTCTCCCGACTGTAGCCATCGGGATAAACCTCTCTTCCGGTTTTGGACGCGACCGTAATGCCCGCGCCATGATTCTTCAGAAATGCGCCAATGAGGGACTCGCTCCGTCCGGCACCATAGACGTTTGCGGTGTCGAAAAAGTTTGTCCCATTATTTTTGGCTTCAAAGAGGATCTCGTGCGCTGTTGTTTCATCCAGCGGTCCAAATTCGCTTCCGCCGAGTTGCCAGCATCCGAGTCCAATCTCGCCGATGTTGCATCCATTCCTTCCGAGAGTGCGTGTGTTCATGCTTGTGGTGACGATGAGCGTGGGGGGGCAATGCGCAAGGAGGTAGTGCGAAGAAATAAGCCAGAGGTCTGCCTCTTCATGCAAGCGGGCCGCAGAAGAACTGCGGCCCGGGTGCAAATGAAGTTATAAGGAAGTCAGGTTTATTTATGGTCCGCAGGCTTCACTCCCTTTTTAAACCCGTTAAAACTGTAGAATGTAGGGTTGTATTCACCGATCGGAGTAACATCCGCCTTACCGTCGATTTTGTCTTCCATTCCGAGGCCCCAGAGGACGCCGTTTACGATCATGCGTCGAAGACCTTCGCTTTTAAAGTCGGTTGCGGCCCCCATGGTTGTGCAGAAGAGTCTGTTGGTGTTGCCCTTGGGATTCTTTATTTCCCGGGTCCAAGCCACGGGCATGGCGGGCTCGTTTACGTCCTGAACTTTTCCTGTGGCGCGGTTTTTCTTCTGCTTTCCTGTCACAGGCTTTGAGTCCGGCTTGAGAGAATCAGTAACCAAGCCGCGCATTAAAATGGTGGCGTCGGCGGGCGGGGCTGCTTCGTAAGTGTCACTATCTGCAAAGATGTCAGTCGCGCCCTTGAGAATAGGATGGCTTTTGTTGCTTTCCTCCACGACACCCCGGCAGCCCTCACGCTTGTGACCGCCCCAGTGGCTGACCCAGCCTTCGCCAAGGACTTTCTTGCCAAAGCTGTTAAAATCCCGGTAGGAGCCCTGACGTAGCTGAAATGCATGAGTGCTCGTTCTCAGTCCGATGATTGGTACGCCGCGGTGATAAGCTTCTGCAAAGTGCTTCATGTCCTCGTCAGGCCAATTGCGGAATCGAAGTGCAATGATAATGAGGTCGGCTGAGGCCATGGCCTTGGAGTTGGTGACGCTCTTCTGGTTGTTTGGGTCGATCTCACCCTTATCGTTCACCGAGAACAGAACCGTGCAGTCGAATCCATGATGGTCTGCCAGAATACGGCCAAGCATGGGGAGGCACTCCTCCGAGCGGTATTCCTCATCGCCACTTACAAGGACGACGTGTTTGCCCTTACCCGGTCCGGCTTTTCCCTTGTAATGAACGGAGAGATGATGATCAGCCTGAGCTGAGGAAAGACCGAGCGCCGTGGCGGTGCCGAGGAGGAAAATACGTTTGAGGAAGTTCATGGATAGAAGGTAGTTCAATTTGCAACAGGCTGCACACCCACTGACAGGTAGCAAGATTTCAATGATAGGATTCCGAGTGCCATCTGGGAGCGCATCGTGGTCTAAAGGTGCTATGGAGTCCCAGTGTTTGAGGAGGTGCCCTGCGTAATGGCTTCGGACAGGGAGGCAATGTTTTCCTGCATGATGCTTAGGAAATCTCCTTTCGCAGGTCGTGCTCCACATGGGTTCACCACAATATTGATAAATCCGGCCATTTTTATCTTGTTGATGTTCTCCTCAGTGGGCGGCCCTTCCCAGATGAAATATTTCACCGGCGATTTCTCGCCCTGAATGGCTGCGAGTTCACCCATTTCAAGGGTGCCGAGTTTTTGCATGGGTTCCCAGTGCAGGGCGTGGGCCGAGAGGCCATAAGCGCGAGTCCAATACTGGTAGACAGGATGAGATACTACCAGGGTAGTGCCCCGGAGAGGAGCGGTCACACTTTTCATCTTGCGATCAAGGTCCCTCATCTCCTCGAGAAGGATTTTAAGTTTTCCAGAGATGGACTCCACATGTTCCGGGAATTGTTCGCAAAGAGCGTCTGCGGTTGAAGAAGCTTGTTTGCAGGCCAGTTCAAGATCAAGCCAGGTGGTTGATGCAAATCCCTCATGCGTATGACTAGTGGATCCACTCTTGTGAGTGTGGCTTGTTCCTTCCTCTAGCTCGATCAAGGTGTCTCCGAAAGATGACGATGTTACCACGGTCGCTTCGTATGGAATGGTGCGACTCGAAGTCCACTTTGCGTAGTTGGCTCCATTGAGAAGAATAAGGTCTGCTGCCTGAATTGCGCCTACTTGGTCGTCGGTTGGACTCCAGTAAGCTGGATCTACGTTTGGAGGAGTCTCAAACAGAATATCGGCGAATTCCCCGGATAGCCTTTTGGCAAAATAGGCAAGTGGGTAGTTGACAGTCGCGATGATAGGCTTGGGTCTCTCTGAGAGCGACAGGTTCTCTTTCTTATTGGAGTTGTGACATGAACTTACGAGAGTCACGGTGACGAGAATGAGGAGGGCAGGAGAGGAGGTGGATTTCATGGGAGGAATTCTGAACGCTAGCTGATCAATCGGGTGAGCAGGTCTGGTGCTGCTACTCTGGTGAGGGTGACGCCGATCTGTGCAAGGATAGTCGCGGCAACGGCAATTATGGTGACCTCGGCTCCCTGCAAGCAGAGGATTGCTAGTCTCGTTGCGCCGATCTTTCCGTAGGTGCGCATTTCTCGCTCTCGAAGTCGAAAGGAGAGGAGAAACACCATCAGGGCCAGAGCCAGTGCGGCGATCCCGAGAAGGCTGAAGGCGACCAAGGCAAGGCGCTGAGTGGCGAAAAGGGTGTTGGCGAGGTGCTCGACCGCGGTGGCTGGGATGACGATTTGCTGAGGGTTTGCCGGGTCCTGGTAGGAGGCAAGGGCGAGCGCTCGATGCTTCTTATCGGATGGAGCAAGAATCACCGAAGAAAGTGGGTAGTTGCCGTCGTCTCCATGAAAGTGGAAATCCCCTAGGTTTGTCTCAGTAACCTCGTTGAATTCAACAACTGAGGCATTGGCGCGAAGGATGCGCCCCGCGGAGTTCCGGCTTGAGCCCATGATTTCAGCTTGGGAAAGTTTCTGATGGCCGTGGGCGAGGCCCTCAATAATCCACGTAGTTTTCAGGTCGACGAAGATCGCGTGATCATCAGGTGTTCTGTTAGGTGCGAGAATTCCAGTGATGCGCATCCGAAGAGGATACACTCCCGCTAGATCGAAAATATTTTCAGGAGATGATGTTATTGTATCACCTGGTTTCAGGCCTTTGCTTTCGGCAAGGCGTGCTCCGATGACACAATCCCCAAGGCGAGTCATCGAGCGGCCGGTATGTATTGAGAGTGCGCGGAGTTTGAAATATTCTAATGAGGTGCCGACGATTGGAGAATTTCCCGAGCGGAAGCGCGAGTGAATTGGGATCGTGTTCCCCAGATCTCTTTGGGCGAGAGTTTCATAGGAGGAATAGTCAAGAGGGGGGAGTTCCTGAGGCGTGAAATAGAGGGCGTTGAGCGTAAGGTCTATCGAGCTTCCACGGGGGCCAATGAGAAGAGGGGTGGATCTCGCTCTTGCGCTGAGAACTTCCTCGCTCCGGCTAATGAACTCCTGCAGAGCGCGGGGAAAGTAGAGTGTCAGCGCAATGGTGCCGATTAGAAGCAGCGATCGAAATGGACGATGCCGAAGTGCCTTCCAGCTGAGATATGCGATGGCTGTAATTCGCATGCTGTCTATTTCTGTCCGTGTTGGTTGATTTCCTCGAACTGAATGACAGCATCGAAGGTGTGGACGAGTTCGAGGTCATGTGTGACCACCAGCAATCCCTGTTTGTGCTCTTTCGCACTGGAATGCATCAACTCGAGGGTTTTCTGCTTATTCACGGGGTCGAGATTTCCCGTGGGCTCGTCGGCCAACAGTAGTCTGGGGCGCACGCTGAGGGCTCTGCAGATGGCAGCGCGCTGTCTTTCGCCATGAGAAAGGCTTTCAGGGAGCGCGTCCCAGTAATTGAGAATGCCAAAATCGCGGGCAAGATCCCTCGCTCTCTCTTCTATGACGGTCTGGTCTTTTCGGGTGCCGAGGTAGGATGGAAGAAGAACGTTGTCACCAACGGACAGGTGCTCGACCAATTCGAATTCTTGAAAGATGAGCCCAATTTCCGAAAGCCTGAATGCCGCTGAGGCCGCCCGGCTAAGTGCAGTGATTTCGGTTGTGTCGATGTAGATGCTTCCTGCAGAAGGATTGAGGATTCCTGCGATCAGATTGAGAAAGGTGGATTTGCCACAACCACTTGGTCCTACCAGAGCGATAGTCTGGCCTTCTGTGCACTCAAATTTTGGGATGAGCATCTGATAGCCATTTCTGGAGTATGAAAACTCGAGAGAGTGTATGCTGAGCAGGGTATTCACTCTGGTAGGCGCGGTGCTGATTGCCGGGCGTCAGGATTTCTCTCGCGGCTGTGGAGATCAAGTCTGGTGATTTTCCATGTCCCACTCGATGGCTCGATGATGAAGGTGGCATTGTAGCTGTTGGTGCGGTCATGAAAGTGGCCCCAGTGCCCAACCCTTCCTGAGGCCTGCCACTCGCAAAGAGCTTTAAAACCGGAGCGCTCTTTCAGGTCGGTCACGGTGCACGCCGATATCTTTATAGTATTGACCCTTACCCGGGACCCATCTCTTTCCCTGCTCCGAAGGGTGCGTTGTAATTCTAGAAAAATCGGAGTCAGGGCTTCGCCGGAGGCAGCAAGGCTCAACTCTTCATATTGCTGTTCTTGGTTCGTGTAGTTGAAGGAGTGGTAGATTCGCCGAAGGAGAGGATCAAGGATCTCCATGGCGTCTTTGTCGCTGACAGCGTTCCAGGTATTCTTGAGGGGGACTTTGATCGAAATTGCTCTGGCTGGAATCGCGCCCAGACCGATTAGAATAATGGCGGTCATTCTCAGGAGACTCCTTTTACGAGCGTGAAGCAGGCGAAGTCCCCAGAGAATGGCAGCGGCAAGGAGAAGGACGCTCATCCACGGAAGAGTCAGGAGGCGAGGAGGGCTATCAACGATCGATGGAGGAAGGGGCGGAGGGGTGCGAGCGTTCGGGTGAAAGCGACCGCGGACATTCAGGGCAGGGTTTAGCCGGCTGAGTTCAAACTTCCGGGTCCCTTCTGGATCTGCTACTTTGATGGTCACGGAGTCTGGAGCCTGCGGCATGAGGTCCCACATCAATTGGAGTGCCTGTCTATGGTCAGATTGCGGAGCAGAAAAGACCACGCTTATCCAGGTCTCTCCTGCGGTGACGGTTTGATCAGGGGAGATGGGGGTAAACTCCAATGAGTCTGGTTGGATAAAGTTAATCCTGTCGAGAGTGAAAGGAACAGGCTCATCCCGGATCGAGACCGGGCATCGTGCGGCAAGAAACTTACCAATGACTGGTTTGAGGGAGTTTCTATGTTCCGGTGAGAGAAGTGAGTCAGGTTGAAGTTCGAGTTCGAGCCATTCCTGAAGCGCTAAGGGTGTTAGCAGAAATTCCTTTTCGATTTGCCATGGATCGAGATACAGGGATCCGGAGATTGTCGCGGGGTCAGCACCGGGTTCAGCCTCCCGTCCTATCGTCTGGTCTGTTTCTCCTGATGCAATGACTGCCAAGTGAGTGAAAAGAGTCAGGATGCAGAGTTGTTTGCTGATCACCATTCCCTCCAATGAGCCATTAATCTGCGCCAATGCTAAGCGGTAGTGTTGAGAGGATCAAGATCGGTGGTCTTTGTCCTAATAGCCTTTGATGTTTCTCTCCTAGCCCGCGAATATGCCTCACAGCCAGACAATTATGACTCTCGCAGGGGTAGTTGGATGGAGATGTTCACAATGAGCCTCGTAAGATGACAGGGTTGTAAAGTTCTGTCGTCGCCTGAAGAGAGTAATTCAGGACGGTTGTCTTGTCAGCTTACCCTCGGAGTGTCACATTTTCACCTTCAAGGTTATGTTCATGAGACAGATTCGCGGGCTTTCCCGATCAAAGGTTCTGGTAGTCAGCCTGATAGTGCAGTGCGCCTCTATCCATGGCGAAGAGATCAGCAAGGAATCGGGTTCTCGTCCGGTGAGCTACTGGAATGATATCCGTCCTCTGATGCAGGCAAGTTGCCAAGGCTGTCACCAGCCGGCCAAGGCCAAGGGCGACTACATTCTTACGGACGTAAAGCGATTGATCCTTGGCGGAGAGAGTGGAGACGCGGCGGTTACCCCCGGGAGCCCCGAGAAGAGTTATCTCCTTGAGCAGATCACTCCAGATTCAGATGGAAAAGCAGAGATGCCTCCGAGGGATAAGGCTCTTCACGAAACAGAGATCGCCATTATCCGGCGCTGGATTGCGGAGGGAGCTGTTGATGATACTCCGGAGAATGCTTTCCAGAAATACGACATGGAGAATCCTCCAGTTTACGCCGACGCCCCGATTGTCACTTCCATGGACTATTCGCCAGATGGTTCATTGCTGGCCATCGCGGGGTTTCACGAAGTGATTCTGCAGGACGCTGTTGAGGGTGGGATGGTTGCTCGTCTCGTCGGACTCTCCGAGAGGATTGAGAGTGTCGCCTTCTCTCCGGATGGCAGTATGCTGGCTGTTACGGGAGGTCTCCCCGGCAGGATGGGAGAGGTGCAGGTATGGGATGTTGCCAAGCGCGCTTTGAAAATTTCAGTCCCGGTAACCTATGATACGGTTTATGGGGCGGCATGGTCTCCGGATAATACGCTTATTTCGTTCGGTTGTAGCGATAATACGCTGAGGGCAATCCGGGTCACTGATGGCAAGCAGGTCCTTTTCATGGGTGGGCACAACGACTGGGTTCTCGATTCCGTGTTCTCGCGCGATGGCAAGCAGGTCATCAGTGTAGGGCGGGATATGACTGCGAAGCACACCGAGGTGGAAACGGAGAGGCTTATTGATAACCTTACCTCGATTACCCCGGGCGCATTGAAAGGGGGGATAGCCGCGGTAGCGGGTCATCCGTTAAAAGACGAGGTTCTGGTCGGAGGATCCGATGGGCAACCCCAGGTGTTCCGTCTGAAGCGACAGACAGCACGGAAGATTGGGGATAATGCCAACGTCGTAAGAAAATTCCCCCAGATGCCAGGCCGGATCTGGGATGTCTCTTTCGATGCAAAGGGTAAGCACGCTGCAGCAGTCAGTAGTCTTGATGGAGACGGGACGGTCACGATTTTTAATGCGGATTACGACAGCTCGATTCCCGATGATATTAAGAAGATCTTCAACAAGACTCCGAACGGAGGGGAGAAGCAAAAGCTGGAGGCTTACTGGTCCAGAGAAGTATCGGCGCTCCATTCCATCAGTGTCCCCGGAGTAGAAGTTTTCTGTCTGGCGTTCTCGCCCGATGGAAAAACCCTTGCGGTGGCTGGAGCAGACGGAAGGGTGCGTTTCATTGAAGTGGAAAGCGGAAAGATGATCCGTGAGGTAGCGGCTGTTAAGGTCGGAGGGGACGAGATTGCTGCCTCGGTGAAGAAGTCCGAGCGGAGAAGATTGAATCGGAAGCGAGGGAAACGTGCAGAGCTCAGTGAGCGAGTCATTTCTGCTGATGAGATATCTTCCCTCGTTATAGACCCTGCAGAGATTGTGCTCACTAAGCCAAATCACTATTCCCAGATTTTGGTGACGGCGAAGCTCAAGACCGGAGGCCGGGTTGATGTTACGCGCCAGGTTGTCACGGAGGTGTCTGATGATCTTCTCACGGTCAGTGATCGTGGACAGGTAAAACCACTCAGGGATGGAGAAGGAGTTCTCTCCGTGAGGATTGGGGGCAGCACGGTCGAAGTCCCGGTGAGGGTGAGGAATGTTCGAGCGGCGCATGCTCCGGATTACGTCCGCGATGTGAAGCCGGTGATCAGTAGGATGGGTTGTGATGCGGGGACATGTCACGGGGCCAAGGATGGGAAAAATGGATTTAAATTATCACTCCGTGGCTACGATCCTCTTTTCGACGTCAGGGGTTTCAGCGACGACATATCGGGACGGCGGGTCAATTACGCTTCTCCCGACGATAGTTTAATGCTGCTGAAGGCGACTGGAGCCGTTCCTCACGAGGGGCAGCAGGTGACTGAGCCCGGATCCGAATATTATCAGATCATCAGGGACTGGATAGCCAATGGCTCCAACCTTGAGGACCCCAAACCGGTTGTGAAATCCATCGTAGTGGCGCCAAAAAACCCCGTCATCCAAGAGGTTGGAGGTCAGCAGCAGATAAGGGTGGTAGCCACTTACACCGACGGATCAAAGCGTGACGTGACTCGTGAGTCATTTCTTGAGAGTGCCAATCAGGATGTGGCTATTCATGACGATTATGGATTGATGACGACCTTGCGAAGAGGAGAAGCCCCCGTGCTCGCTCGTTATGAGGGCGCATATGCTGCCACTACCCTTACGGTCATGGGGGATCGCAGCGGTTTCGAGTGGGCGGAGCCCCCGGCGTGGGGCGAGATCGACAAGCTGGTAGCGGAAAAATGGCAGCGTATGAAAATTCTGCCTAGTGATGTGTGCACCGATGAGGAGTTTGTGCGCCGGGTTTATCTGGATCTAACCGGGCTTCCACCCAAGCCCTTGCAGTTGAAGTTGTTCCTGGCCGATCCCACTGATTCAAGGACAAAGCGCGAGGAGGTTATTGATGACCTGATTGGGTCACCGAATTTCGTGCAGCATTGGACCAACAAGTGGGCCGACATGTTAATGGTCAACAGCAAGTTTCTTGGTGGAGAGGGTGCCAAGATATATCGGGAGTGGATCAGGAAAGAGGTGGAAGCCAACACCCCGTATGATATTTTTGTCCGGAAAATTCTTACCGCCACGGGATCTAACAAGGAGAACCCTCCGGCATCGTATTTCAAGATTCATCGCAGTCCTGATATGCTGATGGAGAACACAACCCATTTATTCCTGGCCACGCGATTTAATTGTAACAAGTGTCACGATCATCCCTTCGAGAGATGGACTCAGGATCAGTATTATGAAATTGCCGCATTCTTCTCGCAGGTGAAGCTGGAAAGGGACGGAAAAAACGCGCCTAAACAGAATATTGGAGGAACTGCGGTGGAAGGGGCTAAGCCGCTCTACGAGATCACGAAGGATGCCGGGGAGGGTGAGATGAAGCACGAGCGAACGGGTCAGATTACCAAGCCCGCATTCCCTTATCTGGCGAGACATGAGAATCCTGAGGTGCCAGCGGGCGGAAGTCTGACGAGACGGCAGGAGTTAGCGGCGTGGCTTACTGCAGGAGATAACCAGTTTTTCGCGAGAAGTTACGCAAATCGTATCTGGGGGTATCTTCTTGGAACCGGAGTGATAGAGCCGCTTGATGATATTCGCGCAGGTAATCCTCCCTCGAATCCGGAGTTGCTTGATTACCTCACGGAGCGCTTCGTGCGAGAGGGGTTTGACGTCCGCAAGCTCATCGCGGAGGTGTGTAAATCCCGGACCTACCAATTGTCGCTGGGTGTCAATAAGTGGAACGAGGACGATGATATCAACTTCTCGCATGCGAAAGCGCGCCGTCTCCCTGCGGAGGTCCTTTACGATGCGGTCTACGCGGTGACGGGTGCTGCGCCCAAGTTGCAGGCAAAAGAGATCGATGCGAAACAGGATACAAAGAGTGGGCTTCTGGCGACCCTCGGCAGGCCAACAAGAGAAAGTGCGTGTGAGTGTGATCGAGCTAATGACGTTCAACTCAGTGGGGTGATGGCTCTTTTGAGCGGTCCTGATATTGCAGATGCGATCGCCGATCCCAAGAACGCCATTGCCAAACTGGTGGCGGAAAAACAGGACGATGAGAAGCTGATTACTGAAATTTTCCTCAGGGTGATTAACCGTGCGCCGAGCGAGGCGGAGATCGCAGCTGTGAGGAAAAACTGGACGGAAATCAAGAGTGACCACGAAGCGATGCTTGCTGAATTAGCGGAGCGGGAGAAGGAGTGGGAGCCGACGCGAAAGGCGCGTGAGGCCAAGCGAATGGAGGGCATAGCGAAGGCCTCAAAAGCCATTCAGGAATATCAACCCCAACATGATGCAGAGCGCAAGAGGTTGGAGACTGAGCGTGAGGCAAAGATCGCGCTTTCGAAGAAAGCAGTCGCGGATTATGAAGATCTTCTTCCGGAGAAGGCGAAGGAGTTTGCGACCCGGATGAAAGGCAAGACAGGAACGAGTTGGCATCTTCTCAGGCCGGGTTCTGTTTCCACATCGGATAAGTCCAAGGTTGAAATTCTTGGAGATGGTTCAATCCGGGGAACTGGTGGCGAGCGTCCCTTGGATTACCGGGTTTCGGTCGGAACAAAGCTAACGAATATCACCGGTATGATGGTCGAGGTAGTTCCGGATCTGGCGTTCAATGGTGGTCCTGGCCTGAGCAAGGACGGAAATATGGTTATTACGGAAATAGAGACGAAATGGCAGGGCGCGGAGGAGGGGGCCAAGGAGATGCCAATTACGTTTGTCGATGCCAAAGCGAGTTTTACTCAGAAGGACTTTGACGTGAAGCGCACCTTTGACGGCAACCTCGATGGAGGGAACCGAGGATGGGCGCTGGGGGGAGGGGATTACAAGATTCCGCATCGAGCGGTCTATAAGGTGAAGGACGTTATTGCGGGTGACCCTGAGAATGGCGTCAACCTGAGCGTCGGAATCCTCTGTAGATTTAAGAGTCATCCGCTAGGAAGATTCCGTATTTATATCACCTCAGATCCTGATCCTCTGCAGTTTGGGCTTCCCTCTCACGTGGTGGAGGCGGTGGAAAAAGACGACGCCGACCGCAATCAGTCAGATCGAGATTCCCTCAGGGACTGGGTGGCCGAAGGGGATGCCGACTACCAGAGCAAGCTCTGGGCCGCTAAGGGCCCATTTCCGGCCATTAATCCCGATAAGAAGATGGGAGAGCTTAAGAAAGCCCTCGAATATGCCCAGATTCCGATCGAGGAGGACCCCAGACTGGTGCGTTTCCGCCGCGATGTGGAGATGAGTGCGGGCCAGGCTGAAAATCCACGTCTGACAGCTGCCCAGGACCTCACTTGGGCATTGATTAATAACCCGGCTTTCCTGTTTAATCATTGAAATAACCTAATCAGCTCTGGACCAGCTCCTTTGCGCCACTCCAAGAAACCAATGTTCCGTATTAAAGGGCCGAAAGGTCGAGATCTTTGTGATTCCCATTTAGGGTCAACCCGTCGTGATTTCCTCCGGGTGGGAGGAGCAGGCATGATGGGGATGAGCTTGAATAACATTCTTGCTGCTCAGGATCAGTCAGCCGGAAGTCCGCATGCAGGCAAAGATGGATGGGGAAAGGCGAAGAGCGTGATTCTCATTTATCTTCAGGGGGGGCCGAGTCATCTCGACCTCTGGGATCCAAAGGAAAATGTTCCAGATAAGATCCGCTCTTCGTTCAGTACGATTCCCACCCAGATCCCGGGAGTTCATTTCACTGAAATTTTGCCGAAGCTGGCCAAGGTGAACGACAAGTTTACTACCATTCGCTCGATGAGCTATACGCCAAACGGCTTATTTAATCACACTGCGGCGATTTACCAGATCATGACAGGGTATACGACGGACAAGGTCAGTCCGTCGGGGCAACTTGAGCCACCATCGCCTAAGGATTTTCCAAATTTCGGTTCGAATATCATTCGGATTAAACCGACGGATGAACCGATGTTGCCCTTTGTCATGCTTCCGCGGCCTCTGCAGGAGAGCAATGTCGTGGGTAAGGGTGGCACAGCGGGTTTCCTCGGAAAGGCCTACGACCCCTATTATCTCTATCCGCCCGGGGATGACATGAAGATGGACAAGATGGATGGGCTGAATGTCGAAGATCTGCAGCTTCGCCCTGAGGTCTTTTCAACCCGTCTAAGGAGGCGAGCAAAACTGCGGAAGACTATTGAAGATCAAATGCCAGCCCTCGATAAGGCGGTAGAAAAATTCAATCTCGATAATTACTACGACCAGGCTTTGAACCTGATCGTTTCAGGGAAAGCGCGTGAGGCCTTCGATCTGGAGATGGAGAAGGATTCTCTCCGTGATCGTTACGGCCGAAACACTTTTGGACAGAGTTGTCTGCTAGCTCGGCGTCTCGTGGAGGCAGGAACACGAGTTGTTGAAGTAGTGTGGCCCAAGGTGGCGAACTCCGATAATCATTCCTGGGATCATCATAAGGACCTCAGTAAACGAATGAAGACCCAGTCCGGGCCAATGTTGGACGGAGGTCTTGCTACTCTTTTTGATGATCTGGATGAGCGCGGCATGCTTGACGAGACTCTTGTGGTCGCGATTGGCGAGTTCGGGAGAGCGCCGGAGAAGGGAGTTAGTACTTCTGGTAATGGGAATAGTGCAGATGGTCGGGATCACTGGCCTTATTGTTATACTTCCGTGATCGGGGGAGCTGGTATCAAGAGGGGGTATGTCCACGGAAAGTCGGATAAGACCGGATCGGCACCAATTGAGCTCCCTGTTCACCCAAGCGAAGTGCTGGCCACGATCTATCACAGCGTAGGGATTGAGCCTGAGACGATCGTGTATAACCACCTTAACCAGCCTCGTGAGTTGGTGAAGGCTCAAGCGGTCGAGAAGCTCTTCGCGTAGAGAGCTGGTCCGTTCAGGGCTTTCTGTTGCAATCGGAAATACAAAAGTGGTTACTTCGTGTGACCTCGGGACTCGTCAGGCTTCCATTTGCTTCGTCTGGACCAGAAGTGACTGGCTGGCCTTGTAGAAGGCCTTTGAGACATGAGATTCGGCATGGTCTGCAAGAGCGATAGGTTGCCCCTGGTCACAGCGCAGTCGAGTTTCGGGATCAATGGGAATCTCAGCGAGAAGGGGGACCCCCAGGCGCTCTGCCTCCACGCGCCCTCCATTCTCTCCGAAAAGGTGATACCGCTTTCCTTGATCGCACTCGAACCACGACATGTTTTCGATAATGCCTAGAATCCTGACGTTGACCTTGGCAAACATGCTGATTGCCTTTCGAGCGTCGATCAGAGCGACTTCTTGCGGAGTGGTGACGATAACGGCTCCATCCAAGGCCAAAGTTTGAACGATGGTCAATTGAATGTCTCCTGTGCCGGGAGGAAGATCAAGAATCAGGACGTCAAGTTCGCCCCAGGCCACCTCCTTCAGAAACTGCTGAGTGTAACGGGTCGCAAGAGGGCCACGGACAATTACAGGGGAATTGTCTCCCAAGATAAAGCCCATGGACATCAGCTTGATGCCGTGTGCTTCGATTGGAATAATGCGCTCCTGAGAGTCTGCCATGGGTTGCTGATCGGCTACTCCGAACATCAAAGCGATGGAGGGGCCATATAAATCGCAGTCACAGAGGCCGACCTTCAACCCTTGCTTTGCAAGAGTGATGGCCAAGTTCGATGAGACGGTGGATTTTCCTACTCCTCCTTTCCCTGACGCCACGGCGATGATTTTCTTTACGCCCGGAATTGACTGTTTTCCTGCCACCCCTCCGGGGGTATTAGCGCTTCCCGGGGGATCCTGAACGTCGATGGATATCTGAACCTTTTCCGCTCCCCCTGCAAGTTGGTCGAGTGCGGCATGGCAGTCCTTAAAGATTTTTTCTGGGATTTTAGGATCCCGGGTTTGTACCTGAATCTCAACCCTGACAGAGTCTCCTTGAATCGACACGGACCTTACCAGACCAAAAGAGATAATGTCTCGGGAGAAGCCCGGGTAGCTGACAGAGGAGAGTGCAGTTCGGATTGCGTCTTCGGTCATGCGCTGGAAGTAAACACTTGTGGTCAGGCCGGGCTGAGTTGTCAAATGTTACGGGAGCTCAAGTCGTAAAATTGTTCAGGTCGTAAGGACTGGTGCAGAGAGCACTGGCAGTTGTCGTGTGCTGCTATGGCTCCGGATGAGAAGGGTGTTCTTCCCGCAGTGAAGCGGAAGGCCATGCGATGGAGAGAAACTAGAAGCTGCGCCTCAGGTGGCTTGGCAGGATGTTGAGCTGTTCACGATATTTTGCGACAGTCCTCCGAGCTAGTTTAACTCCTTGTTCGGCGAGAATTTTCTGGATAGCTGAATCTGACAATGGCTTCTGGCGGTTTTCCTTCTCGATTATTACCTGTAGTGCCTCCCGGACTCCCTGGTTGGAGATGGCGTCGCCACCTGTAGTGGTGTAGCCAGACGCGAAGAAGCGACGCATTTCGATTACGCCGTGAGGAGTGCGGGCATGCTTTCCGGCCACTGCTCGAGATATCGTAGCGGGATGGACCTGAATTGCATCAGCAATTTCGTTCATGGTCAGGGGTTTTAGAAAGCGGGAGCCACGGGCCAGGAATTCCTTCTGACGGCTTATGATTTCTTCGGATATGGCGAGAATGGTAGCTTGGCGCTGGTCAAGAGCCTTGATGAGGGTGCGGCCATCGCGCAGCTGGTTTCTTAGGTAGCTTCTGAGCTTGCGGTCAGGGCTGGTGGCAACGAGATCCTTGTAGGTCGTGCTCAGCCTTAGACGAGGCAGATACTCATTCGTGAGTATGGCAGACCACTCTCCTTCCTGATTTCGTTCGAATGAGACATCGGGAACGATATAGGGATTGCCCGAAGGGTCAAAAGAGGTTCCCGGCGAGGGGTCCAGCTGCGCAATGTGGGAGGCCGCGTCGGCCACGTCTTCGACCTCAACACCCAGTGCGCTGGCAATCTTGGGATAATGCTTGCTCGCGAGATCGCCTAGGTGACTTTCGACAATGCGAAACTCCAAGGTGTCGAGGCGATCCGAGCGATGCAGTTGAACGAGAAGAGATTCTCTGAGGTCTTCCACGGCGATTCCGGGGGGATCAAAGCTTTGCAAGCTTGTCTTGGCGCGTTCCAGTTCCTCGAGAGATATGCCAAGTCGTCGACCAACCTCACTGAGAGGCTCGTCAAAGAAGCCTCGCTCATCCATGTTCCCGATCAGCGCCATTGCCGCCAGGCGGACTTCCGGCGATGGTGCGGAGAGGTTTAGCTGGCCCAGAAGGTGTTGCTGGAGTGTTTCTGGTGCGACGATGGAGCTGTAGAGGTGCTCTCTGCGCTCCTCATCTTCCTGGCTTGATCCGCTGGTGCGGCGTTCCATAATTGCCAGTTCACGCAGATCATCGTCAGGAACCTCGATAGGTTGGTCCTCTTCACTATTTCCGGGATCGAGTTCCTCGAGGGACACCGAGGCGAGGTCGTGTTCTAGCACCGGGTTAGTTTCAATAAACTGTCGTAGAAGATGCTGCAATTCGAGGGCATTTGCCTGTAAAACCTCGAGACTCTGGCGCATCTGCGGCGCCAAGGTCTGTGATTGATTGAGGTTTTGATTTAAGGAAGTTCCAGCCATTTCCTCTCCAGGTTACTACCAGTATTACAGGGATTGGCATAGAGGCGAACATTTTATAGCAGAAATCGTGCCATCTGCATAAGTTTTTAGCTTTGACTGGTTTCTGACTATCCCAAGTTGCGCTCTCTGGGTCGCTATATATCGGCACTGCGAAGTTCATTGGGCTTGGTGGCCGAACGGTTCGAGTTCTTTCTATTGGGCGCGAGGAAGGTTCGAGTTGATTAGGCTTGATAACCTCCGCCGCTCTCCCTTGACTCTCCCATGGCGGATTTGACTCTGGGGCTGTCTTTTGATGACGTTCTTCTTGTTCCTCAGAGGAGTGAGGTTTTACCAACTAGCGCAGTCTTGGATACAGCGTTAACCACAGAGATCTCTCTGAAGATTCCAGTGATTTCTGCGGCAATGGATACAGTCTCGGAAACGGATCTGGCTGTTGCGCTTGCGCGCGAAGGCGGGATCGCTGTGATTCACCGCGCTTGTACGGTGGAAGAAGAGTTCGCTATGGTTGATAGGGTCAAGAGATCCGAAAGCGCTGTCATCCAGCGACCGATGACCGTCAGGGAAGAGACGACCATTGCAGATCTTAAAGGAATAATGGCGGAGCAGGGGTTCTCGGGCTTTCCCGTTGTTGATGAGGGAGGGGTGCTCGTGGGCATGGTCACAGGGCGTGATATTCGTCACTTTGGAGATGATGCCGCCAAAGTGGAAGATGTGATGACGGGCCGTGATCAGTTGGTCACAGGTGCCCCAGATACGACCCCAGAAGGCGCCAGAAGGATTCTCTATGAGCATCGAATAGAAAAATTACCGCTGGTAGATGGCGAGGGGAAGCTCGTCGGGCTGATTACAGGTGGAGATATAGAAAAGCAGATTACGTTTGTCGATGCCGCCAAGGATCCAAATGGGCAGCTACGCTGTGGCGCTGCAATTGGTGTGGGAGCGGATTGGAAAGACCGCGCGGAGGCCGTCATTGAGGCGGGCGCGGACGCTCTTTTTATTGACGCCGCGACGGGGCATACGGCTCGGGTTCTTGAGGTTGTAGAGGAGTTGGCAGCGCTCTCCGGTCGTCCAGTAGTGGCGGGTAATGTGGTCACAGAGCAGGGTGCCCGGGATCTTGTTTCGGCAGGGGCACGCGCGATCAAGGTGGGAGTCGGGCCGGGTTCAATCTGCACGACCAGGGTGATTGCAGGAGTGGGAATGCCCCAATTCACGGCGATACAAAACGTCGCTCCGTGGTGTCGGGAGAATGGTGTCTGCGTGATTGCAGATGGCGGGATTCGTTATTCGGGTGATGTGGTCAAGGCTCTCGCTGCGGGTGCTGATATTGTCATGTTGGGCTCACTCCTGGCGGGGACGCGTGAGAGCCCGGGGCAGACTGTTCACTTTCAGGGTCGGCGCTTCAAAACCTACCGGGGTATGGGGTCTCTGGGAGCGATGATGAAGGGAGCTGGTGATCGTTACGGACAGGGCGCCAATGGGAAACTGGTGGCAGAGGGAGTCGAGGGTCGAGTGCCTTACAAGGGGCCTCTATCTGATGTGATTTATCAGCTGATGGGAGGCGTGCGATCAGGAATGGGCTACGTGGGAGCAGATAGTCTTGAGGCCCTTCGATCGCAAAGTGAGTTCGTGAGGATTACGCCCGGTGGGTTGCGTGAAAGTCACACCCACGATATCGTGATTACTCAGGAGCCTACCAATTATCAACCGATTAGCTGATTCTAAAACGCGTATCCAATCGTCGTAAAATCATGGAAGAACAAAGGCATGTAGCAGTCGTTGATTTTGGGTCTCAGTATACCCAGCTCATTGTCAGGAGGGTAAGAGAGCTGGGGTTTTTCGCGAAGCTGCACGCGGTCGAAGACTTTGAAAACCTGGGGCATCCCGGTGCGATTATTCTGTCAGGTGGTCCAAGTAGTACGCGGGAGGAGGACGCTCCTGACGTGGATTTTGATCGTCTGCAGAAGTATGCCGTTCCGGTTCTGGGAATCTGTTATGGAATGCAACTGCTCAATATCAAGTTTGGAGGTCAGGTGGAGGCCAGTGACCGTCGTGAATATGGACCGGCAGACCTGATTCCAGAGGAAGGCGGAGGCCTTTTCAAAGAGGTATCAGAGAGTTCTCAGGTCTGGATGAGTCACTCAGATACGGTTAGTGATCTGGTCGAGGGTTGCCGTGTGATAGCACGCAATGAGCATGGAACTCCTGTCGCCCTGCAATGGGACTCCTGGTGTTTCGGAATACAATTTCATCCGGAGGTCACCCATAGCCACGAGGGGCTCAAGGTTCTGCGTAACTTTCTCGAAATGGCTCATGATCTACAGGAGTTTCGAATCGAGGATTTCAAAAGAACGCTCCTTGAAGAGATCAAAGCGCAAGTCGGGGACAAGCAAGTGGTCTGTGGAGTTAGTGGAGGCGTAGATAGTACTGTGCTTGCTGTCCTGTTGAAAGAAGCGGGTATTCGTATGAGGGCAATCTTTGTTGATCATGGATTGCTGCGGAAAGACGAGGGAGAGGAGGTTCGGAAGAACTTTGAGCGGATGGGCGTAGATATTGAAACAGTTGAAGCTTCCGAGATCTTTCTTAGTCAATTAGCAGGCGTTACCGATCCCGAGGTAAAGCGTGAAATTATTGGAAATCTCTTCATCAAAGTCTTCTGGGACTCGGTGGGAGATGCGGATATGCTGGCACAGGGCACACTCTACCCCGATGTGATTGAGAGTGCATCAAATGCCAAAACCAAAGCCTCTAAAATCAAGACTCATCATAATCGTGTAGAGAAGATTCTTGAGCTGCAGAAGCAGGGAAAGGTTCTCGAGCCTCTGGCGGAGCTATTTAAGGATGAGGTGAGAGAGCTGGGACTGTCTCTGGGTATCCAACCTGACATAGTAAACCGGCATCCTTTTCCCGGTCCAGGTCTTGCCGTCCGCTGTCCCGGGGAGGTTACAGAGGATCGCCTCCGGATCATTCAGGAGTGCGATTCGATCTTTATTTCCCTGCTCAGGCAGAATGACTGGTATGACAAGGTTTGGCAGGCATATGCCGCACTTGTTCCGGTGAAGACGGTAGGAGTGAAAGGAGACGAGCGGAGTTATGAGTTTGCGGTGAGCCTGCGTGCAGTAGTGAGCGAGGACGCAATGACGGCCGACTGGGTTGAATTGCCCTACCAGATTCTCAGGGACTCGAGTAATCAGATTCTCAACAATGTTCCCGGTGTTAACCGGGTTCTCTACGATGTTTCTACGAAGCCGCCTGCAAGTATCGAATGGGAGTAGTGCGGGGCTGCAGGTAGAAAGGGGACCTCAGGGAGTGCGAAGGTCGTTGATGTGAGAGAAGCTAGCCCGGTCTGTCGGCAGGCTTGCTAATGACGTCGACAGGAATCGGGCCGAGAGCTTTTCCTGCGGCAAGTGTCATGTGAGGGAAGGGGATTTCGATGTTCTCCTTATCGAATCGCTCCTTGAGCTCCCTCGGAAGCGTATTGCGGAGGGTCCCATAGTCTTCCTGAACACACCAGGCTCCCAGGAGGAAGTTGAGAGAGGAATCTCCAAATCCAGTAAAAATGATCAGTGGATCGGGTTCGTTCAGGCATTGAAGATTTGTTTCCGCGACCTCATGCATTACCTTGAGGACGTGCCCTATGTTTTCGTCATAGGCGACGCCGATATCGAGGTTGAATCTACGTATAGGGTGTCGGGTAACATTGATAAGCTTGGTCTTGACGAGGGTCTCGTTGGGAATGCGGACTGAGCGGTTGTCGAAGGTGCGAAGGGTGAGAGCGAGAAGTCCTATGGTGTCGACGGTCCCGGCAATTCCATCCACCTCGATAATGTCGCCAAGTTCAAATGGCCTCTCCCCGATCATGAAAAATCCACTGATGATATTCGAAAGGGAGGTCTGTGCGGCAAAGCCAACCGCGATTCCCGCAACGCCAGCGGCTCCCAGGACTGCGCCTAGATTCAGACCCATATGGTTGAGGGCTAAAATGAAGGCAAAAGCATATCCGATATAGCGGACGAGCTTTTTGACAACCATTGTCCCCTGAGGGCCTAATCTCTCTCCAAAAATGGCGAGTGACGCCCGAGAAAGAATAGCTACCGCAATAATTCCGCCGATCAGGATAACAACAGCGCCAAGAATCTTCCACGGAAGATCGGTCGCAAGAAAGTCCTGAAGCCACTGGGGCAGTGCAGCTAGGTAGAGAGAGGTCACGGGAATGCTTTAGTGAATGACATCAATGACGGAGGCGAAAGCGCGGCGGAGGGTAGAGCGGCTAGTTTTTCCTTCACGGGCCGGGGCGACTTCTCGTCCGCTGTCAGCCGGACTAATCGGAGTCGAATCGTAGGTGATATCGTTTCCTTCCTCATCGTTTTCGGTGATGCGAATGCGACAAGCGTTTGCCCAGAGACGCTTTTCATAGCTGAAAATAGAGAAGTGACCTAAGTCGAGAAACAGCCGTTCGAATTCAAAAGTATCCTGACTCTCATTGTGCAGATCTACACTGATGATGATGTCATGATCGAGCCATTCGCTGGGATCAAAATTGCGGCGAGCGCGTGTCTTGAGAGAGTAGCATACTTCGCCCGCCGAGCGGTCTCCGTGCCAAGTCTTGCTAAGTGTTTCAGAGGGAATGCTGATGAGCTTACGGAGGTTTCCCTCGCACTCCCCGTGGATCTCCAGATCCATGGGGATTCCGATATAGAATAGAGCATTGCCCCCAGGTGCGATAGAAAGTGAAGTGTTCGGCTTTGCTATTACCGGAAGGTTGGGGAGCGCCGGCGTGAGGCAGATACGCGAATCATCATCGTGGCAATCCCAGCGTTGCCATTCTAGGGTGTCGGGGAGGTCCTCTGACTTGCCCTCGTCACCGTGGATGCCGTGCTCTTTCGCGCACGATGTGCTCACGCGCCACTCGTCGTAGCGCCTCAGCAGGGTAATCGACAAAGGACCTAAGTTTGAGTGGAACCACCGGCTGTTTGCCAAGGTTCGTTCATCCCACGAAGTGATCACTTGGGCACGATGAAAAGAGCGCAGGACATGTCAAGCGGGGGCAAGGCGTGATCGCGGAGAGATTGTTAATAAATTGTGAATAGGGGTGATCTGTTGCGTCGTGGCGTCTAATTCACTGAAAGGCCGAATGGTAGAGAGATTCCAGAGAACATTGGCTAAATCCTGACTGAGCATTGTAAGTGCTTAGCGTTGACGGCTGGGCCTGCTGTCTTTAGGTGATGCGCGCACAGATGAACCTGACGAAAACTGCTTATGGGACATGGAGCGGAGGGCGCTACATGCATTTTGGGGAAGCCCTTGAAGAAGATCGTTATATTCAATGTATTCAGCTTGCATACGCCCGTGGCGTTCGAACTTTTGTCACAGCGGATGTTTATGGGCAGGGAGAGGCCGATATCGTCCTCGGTAAGGCTCTCGCAGATTATCCGCGTGAATCCTACTGCCTTGTTGGCACTATTGGTCACGACTTCTACAAAGGCGTACGCGCCGGATCAGGGGGCTTCCCGCGATTCACTGACCCTGAGCTTCGGGGACCCGATCAGTATGTAGATTTTTTACGAATGGCTTGTAGTAAGTCCCTCTCCAACTGTGGAACTGATTACTTTGACCTGTTGATGCTCCACAACCCTGATGAGACGGGATACACCAGCGAGGATGTTTGGAAGGGAATGGTGGAGCTGAAGGAAGAGGGGATGGCCACGAGGCTGGGAATTGCTCCGGGGCCGGCTAATGGGTTTACTCTTGATCTGATTCATTGCTTTGAGCGCTTCGGCGAGGTGATCGACTGGGCAATGATCATTCTCAATCCGTTGGAGCCATGGCCTGGGCGTTTCGTCCTTCCTGCCGCTCAGGAGCACGGCGTGGAGGTTTTGACCAGGGTCGTTGACTATGGCGGGCTTTTCCATGGTGATATGAAGAGGGGGCACGAGTTCAAGCCCGGGGATCACCGGGCATATCGGCCGAAAGGATGGGTTGAGGCAGGTCACGACCGAATTGAAAAGATGGCGGGTGTGATTGACCGGCATGAAATGGATCTTCTTCACTTTGCCTGTCTGTGGAATCTCTCTCAGGCTCCGGTCAAGAGCGTTGTGCCAACATTTATTCAGGAGGCCGGGAAGTCGGCCCGGAGCATAGAATCGAAGATTGAGGAGTTTGGGAGGCTGCCTGATATTGAGTTTACCGCCGCTGAGGTGGAGGAAATCATGGCAGCCGGTGACAATACCGGGTGTATGAAGTTGAAAGGCGCCAGCCGCAGGCACGAGAAGAGTGAACGTCCCGACGAATGGCCAATGCGTCCGGAGTTATTGGAGCTTGCGGGGCGTCATGGATTGGGAACAGAATGGTGACTATCTGTCATAGACTGGCAGGGAGAATTTAAGGTCATGAAGTGCCCCCGATGTGTTCAGAGAGTTCATAGCAGGGCCCGGGAGTGCCCTCATTGTGCTTTCAGTATCACGGATGTAGATCGGGTCTTCGGGCAGGATGATGTAAGGTTGCGAACCTTGACAGATGCTGCAGGAGTCTTGCGCCGGAAAGAACGGATTGCTCTCCGAGGGCGCCTTGATCAATTCCAGCAGAATTTTCCTCAGCTCTTTTTTGGGATCTATTTTGGTAGTTTCAAGGAAACTCCCAGTCTTCGGCAGTTTGGCTTCTGGTTGCTGAATCGTGGCGCTTTTGAGGACGTTGATGTCTCCCGGCCGAATGAGGGAGGGATACTCCTTAGTGTTGATGTCGGAGGAAAGTCTGCGGGGATCACTTCTGGGTATGCGCTGGGACCCTTTCTTTCAGAGGATGCAACTTTTGGGGCGCTATCAGGTGCGCACCCATACTTTCTCGAGGGGCAGTGGTTAAGGGCCAGTGAGTCGGTCTTGAGTAGGGTGACGAAAGTGTTGGCAAAGCAGTCGCGCCGGGCTGAGAGGGAAGCCAATGAACTGAGATCGCACCGCGAGAATACGGGGAGTTCTGACGGGGGGTTGCGTGGACTAAGGGAGCGCCACAAGGGAGGGCGGAAGAAAAGTGAGGCATGAGGCTTGGGTTCTGTCTTTGTCTTTTTGCGCTTGTTGTTCAGTCTCCTCTTGGAGCCCAAAGTGCGGGGCCTTCCGATGGCGCGAAGACCGATAGTGGTCAGGCCGAGGTGTCCAGAGAGAAGCTGAGCTCAAGATTGCCGGAGCTTCCTGTGTGGAGTCCCAGCGATTATGAAGGAGTAAAAAAGGGAGAGATCGTGGCAGGAGAGAATTTCTTTGGGCAGGTAACCGTTGATCCAGAGGCTACTATTGAGCCCCCGGTTGTAGATCTGCCGGAGGATGTGGAGCCGCTGCCTGAGCAGCTGGATGAGAACGAGCTGGTGTTGTCCTCCGAGCAGATGGCAGCCTATTTTCGTTCGGCGCCTGAGGAGCCCCCAGGGGAGGTCGCCCTCCTTAAGGATCCTCAGGATCTACTCTCTCAGCAGGAATTTCGCGACTGTGCGAGTTTCCTGAGTTACCACTCCAATGAATCTGAGATAGATATCGTTCTGTATCTCTTCGATGAGCGGCAGGAGCTCCCCGAGGAATACAATATCGATAAGGTTCATCAGGTATATGGGGAACTCTTCAAGGACTCTGGTCCGGTAGTCTCTGTCTATTTCCACCTCGGGGCTCCTAACCGGGCCCAGCTTATGATGAGCCCCGAAATACGTGCCGTTATTCCTCAGGATGAGCAGGAGAGAGCGCTTCGAGCTTCGATAGTAGAGGCATTTGAGAAAACTGATGAAGCTCTTCAGTTGGACAGTTTTCTGGGTGAGCTATCAACGCGACTCTATTGGATCGAGAGAGAACTGGAAATCGCAGGTCTTCAGGAAAAGATAGCAGGGGCTCAGCCTGTTGAAAATTTTGATGTTCCTGAAAGTAGCCGGGAGGCAGGCAGCTTTTGGATCGCTGCGCGCGCCGGCCTTGTCCTCTTGGTTGGCTTGGGTGGATTGATTGTCGGGGTGTTTGCGTGGCGCTGGAGCTTAAGACAAAGAAAATACTATTTTCCTGAAGTTGATGATGAGCGCGTCTTTGGAGCCCCTCATGCTGCAGGAGCTGGTGCAGTGGTGACGTTTGTGGATCCACACCTGCCTCCTTCCAGACAGCGGCATCAGGAAGCCGAATTAGAGCGTTGGTCTGATTTGTGATGCGGATGTTTAAAAACGAATGGTGGTGAACTGGGAACAATCATACCGGGAGAAGGATACCCCGTGGGATCTTGGAGGGGCGGCTCCTCCTTTAACTTCGCTTCTGAAGAAGGAAGGGATGGATCGTCTGAAAGGTCAAACTGCTCTGGTTCCAGGTTGTGGCTATGGGCATGATGCAGAGGCGTTAAGGAGAGTTGGTCTGAAGGTCACGGGCTTGGACCTGGCGCCCACTGCGCTGAAGTCCGCCGAGGAGCGTTATGGTGATGCTGTTAGATGGCTGGAAGGTGATTTTTTAGATGCCGCGATAGTGCCAGAGCACTCTGTCGATATGATTTTCGAACATACGTGCTTTTGTGCGATCCAGCCCGAGCAGCGGAGTGAGTATGTGAAGTCGGCTAAGGACTGGCTTGCTCCTGGAGGCTTTTTGCTGGGTGTCTTTTTTACGGACCCTCCCCCAAGGGAGGATGGAGCGTCTGGACCCCCGTTCGGCGTAAGTCTGGACGAGTTGCACGGTTTATTCGGAGAGAGCTTCACGATCACAAGAGAGCGGTCACCTGATCGTAGTCATCCTGATCGACTAGGGCGCGAGGTGATAATCGAGATGGTCAGAAACACCTGACCTTCAGTGAATCAGGTCGATTGGAATTGTGCTTGCCAATGTGGGAGCGATTGTAAATCAACTTAGCACCCTCCTTGTGGGGGTTGGACAGCCCAACAGGCGTTGGCTACAGGTTAGGGGGTTTCCTGGGCCAGTTTTACGCCGTTGGGTTGTCTTTTTTCGGCTTGGTCGTTGAAGTGCTAAACGGTGATGCCTAGATTGCCGCAGCGGTATGAAAAAGCATCGTTTCACAGGTCTTTGGTTGTTTTGTTTCTCGGTATGGTCACTGGGCTGCTGCCTGATCTCTGCAGCTGAGGAGGTCGAAGAGGATCGGCAGTATTTCAATGAGAAAGAAGTGCCGGAGAACCTCCGTGATCTCCGCAACATTCAAAAAGCACTGCAAGAAACTCTTCCTCAGGCACGGGCTGCGACGGTGTCTATTGACCTAGGAGGTGGATCGGGTAGCGGTGTAATTGTGTCTGGTAAAGGGTTGGTTCTTACAGCTGCCCATGTGAGCGCGGGCGTCGGGAAGGAAATGACGGTGATCATGGAAGACGGAACGAAACATAAGGCGGTCTCTCTCGGTCTGGTAGCCTCAACGGATGCGGCCATGATTCAAATTATGGAGGAAGGGGTTTTCCCATATGTAGAACTCGATCGAGGGGATTCAGCTTCACTTGGTGATTGGGTCTACGCCTTGGGTCATTCTGGGGGCTTTGAGAAGGAGAGAGGGGTAGGGGTCCGGATTGGGCGACTTGTAAGAATGGCGGAGCAAACCATTAACTCGGACTGCAATTTGATCGGTGGTGATTCGGGAGGTCCGCTTTTTAATATGAAGGGCCGACTGATCGGAATTCATAGCCGGGTAGGGGCGAGCTTGGAGCAGAATATGCATGTGCCCTTACGCGAATTTCTTAAGAACTGGGATGCGATGTTGGCCAAGGAATTCGTAGGAAAGGGGCCATTCGCTCAGGAAGCAGTCGCTTTTCTGGGAGTCTCTACCGAAGACCGGGAAGAAGGTGGTATCGTCATTAAAGAGGTAGGCGACAAGACTCCTGCTGCTGATGCGGGCTTGCAGGAGGGCGATGTCATTCTGATGTTGAACGGAAATGAACTGGACGGCGCAGAGCAGTTCTCAGCATCGCTGAAAGGCTTTAAGCCCGGGCAAAAAGTGAAACTTAAGATCCTTAGAGATGATAAAGAGAAGGAAGTGGAAGTTGAGTTGGGTGAGAAGTAGGGGTATCCCGATTCTCCTGTCATTAGTTGTTTCTGCGGCTTCTGCGCAGCAGCAGGTTGGGCAGCTCGAGGGAGAATTCCGTCTCAACGGGAAAGAAACATGGAAGGCGTTCGATCCAGTTCGAGAGGTGCTGCAAGAGAGTAGCGCGGTGGTCTATGATGGATGGAAGTCCATTGCCTATGGAGTCGTCGTAAGTTCCGATGGGTATTTGGTCACAAAAGCCAGCGAGATTGAAGGAGTGGAGGAGCTCAGTGTCAGAGTCAACCGAGAGCATTTCAAGAAGGTGAGGGTGGTTTCCTCCACGGTGGAATGGGATGTGGCCCTCCTCAAGGTAGAGGCGCAGGGCCTGCCCGTTATCGAATGGGCGGAGCCTGAGCCGTCTCATGGCACATGGGTAATTAGTAACGGATCAACAACTCGACGGGACCGGCGACTCCGGGTAGGGATTATTAGTGCGAATGCTCGGAAGGTGGGGGAGGGAAGAGCTCCGGTAGTTCTCGGGGTAACGCTCGATACCAGTGGAGAGGAGGAAGGGCTTCCGGTCAAGGAGGTGCAGAAGGATTCCGGTGCCAGTGAGGCGGGTCTGAAAAGTGGTGATGTGATTCTGGAGATGGAGGGCCGTCCGGTAAGGAGTATGGAGGATCTGCAGGAGTTGCTCGGTAGCAAGGAGCCGGGCGATAGAATTCAGGTGAGGTTGAGACGAGACGGAGAAGATTTAGAGTTGGAAGTAGAATTGAAGAGGCGAGAGAGCGTCTTCGAGGAGAAGAAGACCAGAAATGACGCGATGAGTGGGCGGGTCTCCAAAAGGAGGAGTGATTTCCCGAGGGTGCTACAAACGGACCTGCCGCTTTCTGTCCGAAGTGTTGGGGGGCCCCTTCTCAATCTGGAAGGGCATTGCGTCGGGATGAATATCGCGCGCGCCAACCGATGTGAGACTTATGCGATTCCCGCCAAGGAACTTCGAGCAATAGTGGAGAATCTCACTGGTGATGAGCAAGCCGGGAGCGCTGCGGAGTAGGCTGTGGCTGGTCGCAGCTCAGAAGCTATCGGTGTTCCTTGAGGCGCGAAATTATTGTGCCTGGATTTCCATTTGGGAATTCAGGACTTTGCTAGAAGCTTCCGAGCCTTGCGCGTCGTAGCCTGACTCAATTTGTTGTCTACCCGACGGGAATTATCGACAAGCTGAACCAGCTCCGCGAGACTGGTTTCGGCTGCTGCGAGCGACTTTTTGGAGCTGCCGTATTTTTTGTCGCTGAAATATTTTGTGAATGTAGTGCCTGCTCGGCTCAGGCAGAGGCGCCAACCTTGGAAAGCAGTAGTCTCATAAGTGAAGCGGGTGAGGTTGCGTTTCGATTTCATGTTGCTGGCGGGCGGGACGATATGCCTTTATGTAAGAGACAATCCAATACAAAAGTAATTGGATTTGTTAGGTAGAGGCGAAGAGGTTTTCGAGTTGGGAACGGTTGCAATTTAGGGTTGCATTGGCAGGGGAGATCACCTTTAGTCCCGGGCCGCGAGACTCTACAATCGCCGTAGGTCCTCTGGGCAGCCAAAGAGTTTGGTAGCCATCTCGCCAGAGGGAAACCCGGCAACCCCATAGAATAATGTCCGAAGCATCTCTTGCTGAAAACGAAAGTGTAAACGAGCCGATCAGGCTCGATCGGTTTGAAGTTCCAAACCGGCTAATCAAGAACGAAGATACCGCCACTGATTCCTACGCCCAGTTTGTGGCCGAGCCATTTGAGCGTGGCTTTGGACACACAGTGGGGAACTCGATACGGCGAGTGCTTCTGTCCTCCTTGGAGGGAGCTGCAATTACCTCGGTAAGGATTGCAGGAGTCCAGCATGAATTCTCCACCCTGCCCGGAGTTGTTGAGGATGTCACGGATATCGTGTTGAATCTCAAGAAGGTGAAGTTTCGTCACCATGACAAGGAGCCTCGTGTTCTTTCGATCAAGATTGAGAAAGCGGGAGTGGTGACAGCGGGAGATATTGATGACGATAATATCTACGAAGTTATCAACAAGGATCAGGTGATTTGCACTCTGGATCGCTCAGTTAAGTTTGACTGCGAGTTTGAGGTGCAGGTCGGCAGGGGTTTTCGAACAGGTGACGAAAACAAGAGGGAGGAAATGCCAATAGGGGTAATCGCGATTGATTCGATTTTCTCTCCAGTCACCCGGGTCAAGTACGCGGTGGAAGACACTCGGGTCGGACAGATGACGGACTTTGATAAAATCATCTTTGACGTGTGGACTGATGGTCGCATTGAGCCTCACGAGGCACTGCTACATGCTTCGGCTATCTTGCGACACCATCTCGATGTGTTTGTGAACTACGATGATGACGCTGTTGAGTTCGAGGAGGCTCCGGCCGAGCAGAGTGAAGAGAATGCTGCGCTCAAGAAGCTTCTGAATATGAGTGTCAATGAGATTGAACTCTCGGTCAGGGCTGCGAACTGCCTGAACAACGCCAACATTACATCAGTCGGACAGCTTGCGATGAAAACGGAAGCAGAAATGCTTAAATACCGCAACTTCGGCAAGAAGTCTCTCAATGAGATCAAGGACAAGCTGTCAGAGCTGGGGCTCAGCCTCGGGATGACATTCGATCCATCGCTCCTCAGCGGGCCAATGCCATCAGTTGCAGCGCCGCGCCTTGGTGCCGAAGATGAGGCTCCTGTCGGATTGGCAGACCTCATCGCGCAGAACATCGACGAATAACCACCAGACTAAAGAAGTCATGAGGCATCGTAAAAAAACCGGAAAGCTCCAGCGTAATGCGAGCCAGAGAAAGGCTCTCCTCTCGGGGTTGGCGTGCGCTTTGATCCGAGAGCGAAAAATTAGAACTACTCTTGCGAAGGCGAAGGCTCTCCGCCCTGTAGCTGAAAAGCTTGTAACCCTCGGTAAGCGGGGGGACGTGCACGCGCGGAGGCAGGCGATAGCCTTCCTGCGTCATAAAGAGATAGTAAAGACTCTGTTTGAAGATGTAGCTCCGGCGAGTGCGGATCGTCAAGGGGGCTACTGTCGGATTACCAAGTTAGGACCTCGGTTTTCGGACGCTGCTCCCATGGCTCTCATAGAGTGGGTTGATCTCGCTGTTGAAGCTGGTGCAGAGGAAGACGAGGAGCTCGAGGAAGTGGCTGAGACTACCGCTTCTGATTCCTAGGTCGTCTGGTCAAGAATCGATTTTTTCAAACGCTCTCCCTCTTCAGGGAGGGCGTTTTTTTATCCGGGGACAACCTCTTCTCCCGGTGGGGAGCCAGGAGCTTAATGGGATGCCGTCTGCGCGTTCCCGGGGGAGGACGATGGGCGCGTAGCGCTTATGTATACTCGAGTGCCGATCGGAATGATTTCGTAGAGAGCAGCAACGTCCTCTCTCCTCATGCGGATACATCCCTGAGAGGTCGCGCTTCCGATCGTATCCTCGTGGTTGGTCCCGTGGATGTAGATGAAGCGTTGGAAGGTATTCTTATTGTCGGGCTCCAGGCCGCTGAGTCTTAGAATACGGCCAAGAATCAGATCGTCCTCCTGTAAAGACTCCTCATCAGTCCAACTGCCTGTAGGTTTACGGCCCTTAAAAATTGTATTCCATGGATGGCCTTCCCCATATTTTTCAGAAATCTCGAAGGTTCCCAGTGGGGTTTTGTTGCTGCCCTCGTCACTACCAGTTCCGAACATCGAGGTAGACACGGGATAAGAGTTGACCAGTTCGCCGCTCTGTCGGACCTCTATCAGCTGGTCCTCAATATAGACTCTAAGAACGTGTGGCTCCATGAACACATGCCGTATTAGTCGGCCGAAGGAGACAGGGGTCGCTCCGGGCTGGAGCAAGGGGGAGGGCTAGTACGATCAGAGGCCTTTGCTTCCAATCCCAACCTTCCGAGAAGGGCTAGATCATTTTCCACGGCGGGGTTAGCGGCGGTGAGAAGTTTATCTCCATAGAATATGGAATTTGCGCCAGCGAAGAAGCATAACGCCTGCGCTTCATCGGAAAGACGAGTCCGCCCTGCGGACAATCTGACTCGCGCCGCTGGGACCGAGATGCGTGCTAATGCTATGAGGCGGGCAACGTCGAAAGCATCTACGGACTTGTTGTCTGAAAGCGGAGTGCCGGGCATTGGCATGAGCGAGTTGATGGGTATGCTCTCAGGTGGAGGGTTGAATTCAGATATGACTTCGAGCATTTTGAGCCGATCCTTTACGGTCTCTCCCAGACCCAGAATGCCTCCACAGCAGACTGACATCCCAGCATCTTGCACATTTCGAATCGTCTTAAGGCGGTCCTGAAATGTATGTGTGCTGACAACGTTGGGATAATGCTCTGGGGAGGTATCAATATTATGGTTGTAGGCTGTTACTCCTGCTTCTTTCAGGGCAGAGGCCTCCTCTGCTCCCAATTCTCCGAGAGTAACGCATACCTCCATATTGAGCGCAGCTACTTCACGAACAATCTCCAGCACGGACTCAAAGCGTTTCGTGCCAGAGCGGACTCCGCGCCACGCCGCGCCCATGCAAAACCGAGTGGAACCGTGAGATTTAGCAGCACGGGCTCGGTCGAGGACCTCGTTCTTCTCCATGAGTCGCTCTGCAGCTACGCCGGAGCTGTATCGGGCTGATTGAGCACAGTATGAGCAGTCTTCAGAACAACCGCCTGTTTTAATAGAGAGAAGCGTGCACAGCTGTACGCTTGAATCGGTCCAGTGCTCTTCGTGAATCCTCCTTGCTTTCTGGAGGAGTTCGAAAAAAGGCAGATTATAGAGTTTTTCTAATTCAGAGTAGAGCATGTGAATCTCAATAGTCGTTCAACGAATCCATGACCCGGACACTGTGGGCATGATGCCTTGGCCAATCCCGCTATAGTCGGTCTTTCCGATTGCCCCGATCAGGGTGTTTCCAATCTGAAGCCGCCATGAGCGGCTCATGCTTTCCCCGGTGTGACACCCGTAGCTCTGGCATCGTGCCTCGCGGTGAAATACGTTCCTTTTTATTTTGGCGAGATCCTTCTGGTGAATCCACGCCTTTGAAATTGCCATTATATCACTTCCGTAATCCAAGAGGAAGGCATGGCGATTGGAGTGTCCAAAGAAATCAAATGTCCGAATGGATCGCGGTGATCGCCCGTTAATGGATTTGATTGCCTGCTCTCCGCTCTCAATCCAGATTAACTCACAGTTCCTTTTTTCAGCGAGGGACTCAATCCAATCCAAGTAGGGTTTATTGTCGGCATTACCGCGGTTCAGGTAGCCGCGGCGGTAGACAATCCATACTAGGGTGGCGCCTTCTCCATGTTCGAGACGAATCTGGGACATGCGCAGGGTTGAGGCCCTGATGAAATTGGCCCACCAGCGGTCGTGCTGCTCATGTTCCCGTCTCAGGTCTTCCCATTGACGGAGCGCTGGTCCTCCACACAGGATCACATGATCATCAGCCCTCGCAGCAAAGGCGGTCCCAAGTAGAAAACAAGCGAGGAGGAGAACTAATCTCACGCGCCAAGAATGAGTCAGGCGCAGGCACGGGGCAAGAAGGGAGTGGCGGCAAGTTTGCTCTATGAGGCGAAGTGGGGCGGAAACCACCAGTCATCGATTGACGAGTAGAGCTT